>Ga0209292_1002335_pt1 | contig 21908 bp, 14 predicted proteins | sample GOMGulsemesocosm_2_FD_184634 | JGI IMG/M metagenome (GOLD analysis project Ga0209292, IMG submission 184634) | Methane-oxidizing microbial communities from mesocosms in the Gulf of Mexico - GOM9C Gulf of Mexico (SPAdes) (version 2) | ecosystem: Environmental > Aquatic > Marine > Cold seeps... | reverse complement strand
ATCGATACCAAAATCCCACCAAAATGCTAATGGGTCAGCAAAGAAAGTCGCAACAATCGGCTCTGTTATCTCTAAGCCCCAAGCCATCACTAAAAACCCTATCATACCGCCCAGTGTACAAATAATGGTACTTTCCCATAACATCTGACTAATTAACCGAGATCTAGGTGCACCTAGTGCAACTCTTATCGCCGTTTCTTTACCTCGCTCTAGTGCGCGAGATAATAATAAATTACCAACATTTATCGACGCTAACAGTAGAATTAACAAAGCAACGGTATGCATAGTATAAATAACGGGTGCACCGTCAGCGCCACCAACACCCGGAATTGAAGTGACATGAGCACCAACACCCGTATTTGTTTGTGGGTGTTGATTCTCAATTCGTTTCATAACAAGGCTCAGTTCACGATTTACCTCAGCCATAGTCGCGCCATCTTTTAAGTGTGCTAAACCACGTAGTGTCGTGCTGTTTTCTCGGACTAATTGTTTAGGATCAATTTGTAAAGGCAGCCATATTTGGGCATTTCGGGGGAACAAATACCCTTTTGGCATCACACCTACCACATTATGCTTTTCACCATTAATGCGCATGTGTTGGTTGAGTACATCTTTATCGCCGCTGAACTGGCTTTGCCACAGCTCATAACCGATAACAACAACCTTCTCTGCCCCCATCTTCTCATCTTCAGACCTAAACCCTCGTCCTAAAATTGGCTCAGTTCGAGTCAGTTGAAATATATTCGCTTGTGCCATTACCGCAGGAAATCTTATCGCCCCCTCAGTTGCTGAAACAACAACATTCGCGTTGGTATAACCACCGAATTCCTTTAAACCTTTTACGCTACTTTTGATTTCGGCGTAATCTAAGGCGTTAACTCTATAGGCATCTTCCTTGCCATTAATAGAGCCACTGACCATGACTAGAGAAGCACCATCTTGAAAGTTTAAATCTTTAAACAAAATAGTGTGGAAAAACGAGAACATATAAACACTCAAACCTATGCCTGTCGCCATCACTAAAGTAGTCAGTGCAGTAAAGCCAGGTTTTTTCGATAATAACCTGACTGCATATTTAAAATCTTGCCATATCATAGTCATTCTCCCTAAGCTGCTACTGTGGTGTTTGATTTATTTTCTTTACCTAATGATGTATCACTAATCACTTGTCCATCTAAAATATCTATATTACGAGCAGCTCGCTGTGCTGAGCGCGGATCATGAGTAACCATACAAATAGTGGCGCCTTCTGCATGTAATAAGTCTAAAAGTTCCATCACAGCTTCAGCATTTTTCGAGTCTAAATTACCTGTTGGCTCATCTGCTAGGATAATTGAAGGGTTGCCAGCAATAGCACGAGCCACGGCAATACGTTGCTGCTGACCACCAGAAAGCTGCGAAGGATAATGCTTAGCTCTATGGGACATGTTCACTTTTTCCAAAGCATTGGCTACCATTTTTTGTCTTTGCGCTTTATCAAGGTCTTTACGGTAAGTTAAGGGTAATTCGATATTTTCTTCAACATCAAGATCGCTGATCAGATTAAAAGACTGAAAGATAAAACCTATTTCCATATTGCGAATTCTAGCGCGTTCTTTTTTCGATATATTAGAAACATCATGTTCAGCCAACTGGTACAAACCTTCAGTGCTAGCATCTAATAAACCTAATAACGAAAGTAAAGTAGATTTTCCACAACCAGAAGGGCCTGAAATTGAGACATACTCACCTTTATCAATGGTTAACGTTATGTTTGCTAACGCATGGGTTTCTACTTCATCGGTAAAAAATACTTTCTGAATGTTCTCTAGTTTTATTAATGTATTGCTCATTGTTTTATCCTTCTGATGTTCAATTATTTTATAGTGTTCTGTATTGTTATATTTGCTTTAGTTGATTATTTTTAGTTAATTCTTACGGTTTGATATTTTTGCCAGCTACTTGCATCTGAAATGATAATTCTGTCTCCCTCAGCTAAACCTTCAATTACTTGTATTTGGTTAATAGAGCCTTTACCTAATTTAACCTGGGTACGCTGTGCTAAATTGCCATCTTGATTTAACTTGTAAATGGTTGAATTGGATTGCCTTTGCGAAAAGAGGGGGCGGCTCACAAACAAGGTATCGTCAATATCGGTGATCATGATTTCACCATCGACACTCAAATCGGGTCTCGCGTCACTAGGTAATGCTTGTGTGAAGGTTACATCTACTTGAACGTTGCCATTAACAACAGCAGGGTCTACGCGAGCAACAATGCCACTTATGGTATTATTGCGTGTATCAATAGTGACCTGCTGGCCAATACTGACTTCGCCTATTAAAAGCTCTGCAACTTGTAACTCGGCAATAAGTGAGTCTTGCTGTGCAAGTTTAGCTAAGTTGCTGCCCATACTTACACGCTGCCCGGGTTCAACAGCGACATCTTGAACAACGCTATCCAGACTGGCATAAATCATCAAGTTTTTAACTTGTTGTTCTGCTCGCTCAAGTGTTTTGCGCATTTTATTGATACGTGAGTTGTGGGCATTGTCTTGAACAACAATATTTTCGGTCATGCTAACCAGCACTTCTTGTTGAATTTTCCAGCGTTGATTAAACTGCTGGGTTTCTAACTTAGTCTTTTCATAATCGATTTTTGAAACCGCGCCGGTTTTATTATCAAATAACTCGCGTTGGGCATCGAGTTTTAACTTACTACTTTGATAGTTTAGCTTGGCATCTAGCATGCGTGCTTTTTGAAACAATAATCCCGACTTTTGCTCTGCTTGGCTTGCTTTACTTTCTGCAAGCACTGTTTCCAGCTCCCATTTTGTCTCTTCTTGCAGCTGCTTTAATCTAGGATTACTCAGTTCAATAATCAACTCTCCTTTTTTCACCGATTTCCCTGGTTTTACAACAACGCGTTCAACATGACCGTCAACACTTGCAGCTAACCATTTAATTTTATCAGGGACTAATGAGCCTGAGCCTCTCACTGTAATAGAAAATTTCCCTTGCTTAACTTCACCATATACCAAGGTATCATTATCAATAACGTAGTCTGCTTGAAGCAAAAAGGCACTATAGTGTAGGGCTACAGCCAGGACGGCGATGACTAGAGCCAATGGCCATATTCTATTTAGTAAGGTTTTCTTTTGTTTTTTAACGGCAATATCCAAGGGGGTATACTCCAATAAGTTTTCTTACTGTGAGTTATTGCAGTCTTCGTACCACAACAGGTAAGATACTGATAAATAGATTAAAAACACCGACTGTTTGAATGTGTATGGAAAAGTATGTTCCATTAATGGGAAAATGCACTTTTTTTACTTTCCCATGCATGGGAAAGTGCTTCTTTAAAGTAAGTCGTTAAAGAATATAGCCGCTCAGGGGGGGATGATAAGTCGAAGTAGTCTCCGCCAGCATAAGCACTGGCGGATAAATTATGAATTTATATGGGGGAGAAAAACTACGGGGCTGAATCTTTTGTGTGATCTTTAGTGATGCCGAAGTGTTGGTAAGCTCTGTCAGTGACTATACGCCCACGCGGTGTACGTTGTAAAAAGCCTTGTTGGATTAAAAAAGGCTCTAATACGTCTTCAATAGTTTCGCGCTCTTCGCCAATGGCAGCGGCAACATTGTCTAAACCTACTGGCCCACCCATAAATTTATCAATAATGGCATGTAAGAGCTTTCTATCCATGATATCAAAGCCTTCACTATCAACTTCTAACATGTCTAAAGCAGCAGACGCGGTTTGTTGATTAACCAACCCATGGGATTTTATATCCGCATAGTCACGTACTCGCCGTAGTAGACGGTTCGCAATACGTGGTGTACCGCGTGATCGCCTTGCGACTTCATAAGCGCCCTTTTCATCGATAGTTAAATTCAAAAAATGCGCCGAGCGGCTAACAATAGTGGAGAGTTCCGCAACTTTATAAAACTCTAGACGTTGCACGATACCAAAACGATCACGTAGTGGTGACGTTAATGCGCCAGCTCGCGTGGTAGCGCCAATAAGAGTAAATGGCGGCAAATCTAATTTTATAGAACGGGCTGCTGGTCCTTCACCAATCATAATATCTAACTGATAATCTTCCATCGCTGGATACAATATCTCTTCAACCACAGGGCTTAAGCGGTGTATTTCATCAATAAAGAGAATATCATTTTCTTCTAAATTCGTTAAGAGTGCAGCTAAGTCTCCTGCTTTCTCTAATACAGGACCGGAAGTCGTACGGATATTAACGCCCATCTCATTAGCGACAATATTGGCTAAGGTGGTTTTACCTAAACCAGGAGGGCCAAAGATAAGCAGATGGTCTAACGGCTCGCCCCGATTTTTTGCCGCTGGAATGAATATTTCCATTTGCGCTTTAACATGCTCTTGCCCCGTATAATCTTGCAACATTTTTGGACGAATGGCACGGTCTACGCCTTCATCTTCTATTGATGCAATGGGTTCAATTAAGCGATCTGCTTCTATCATAGGTTACCTAAATTATAAAAAACGGTCTTTTTCTGGCTGAAGAAGCCACAACAAGAATAATGCTAAATCATTGACTTCAACGCATCGCGAATAATATCTTCGCTAGACATACCACGATTGTATACTGATTTAACCGCTTTATCTGCTTGTACTTGTTTATAGCCAAGGGATAATAAAGCATTAATAGCATCACCTTTGTTATCACTAATAAAGGTGTTCTCAACATTTAACTCTGCTGATAGTTGCTCTGGCATTACCCCGCCATCATCGCTAACTAAGTGTATTTGTTGTGCCTGCCAGTCTTTTAGACGATCACGCATTTCAATAAGCAAGCGCTCTGCTGTTTTCTTACCAACACCAGGAATTTTTACTATTGCGGTAATATCATCGTGACGAACACAACTGACAAATTGATCAGCAGACATATTAGATAAAATAGCTAATGCTAGCTTAGGGCCGACGCCATTAACCTTTATCAACAAACGAAATAATTTACGTTCCACTTTATTAGCAAAGCCATATAACAATTGAGCATCTTCACGCACAACAAAGTGAGTATAGATAATCGCCTGCTGCTCAAGTTCAGGTAAGGCATAAATGCTGGTCATTGGCATGGTAACTTCATAACCAACACCCGCACATTCAATTAATATTTCAGGAGAATTTTTTTCGACAAGTATGCCACGCAAACGACCAATCACATCAAGTACCAGAGCTATTATTAATAACCCAGATACTACCACTATATATTTATACAGTAAAGATGACTAATTGAGTTTTGATGCCGTTTCATCATATTTAAAAAGAAACAACTGAGAACTAAGTCATATGGATTCCCGACCAGATACTTCGGGAATGACTGCTAGCATTAGCGTAAGCGACCTCTCACTGTTTTACTGGCCTGCCCAGCTAATTTAGCTATGCTTATATGGCTATGGCCATGACAGAGTGCGACTGCCAAGGCGTCCGCCGCATCGGCTTGGGGCGTACCTGGTAGCTTTAAAATATTCTTTACCATATGCTGCACTTGGCTTTTATCTGCTGCACCTGTGCCTACCACCGCTTGCTTAATTTGCCTTGCGGAGTATTCACCAATAGTTAAGCCGGTATTTGTTGCTGCTACAATAGCTGCACCTCGCGCTTGACCAAGCTTTAACGCGCCACCAGGGTTTACGCCCATAAAAACTTGTTCGATAGCAAACATGTCGGGTTTAAATTGAATAATGAGCTCAGACACGCCAGCAAATATTGTTTGTAAACGTGAAGCGAAGTCTTCCCCTTGGCTTAGTGCTTTAATACAACCACTGCCAAGATAAGTAAATTTTTGCCCCTGCTGCTCTATCACACCATAACCGGTAAAACGTGAGCCTGGATCAATACCTAAAATAATTGTCATTTAAAACCTTAAAAGCAAAATCAATGTAAGAAATTGTTCGAGAAAGTTAATACCATTTTCATTTAAGTTTTGATCTTGTTTTACGTAGGATAAATGAATCAGGGCAAGGCGTTTGATTGAGCAATAGCTGGCTATTGGGATTGAAAGCAACGCGGCCATGGATTATTTTAACCAGCAAAAGTGGGAAATATTTTAATGAAATTGGTATGAGTGTATAAAAAAAGCGTATTGAAGGGAAACCCTCAATACGCTTTTGATAGCTATACACTATTTAATAACGGTAGCTATTAGTCTTGTGAAGCAGCTTCTTCTTTCTCTTCAAGCACGGCAACACCTAGCTCTTTTAACTGCTCAGGATTAGCATTACCTGGTGCGTTAGTTAATGGACAAGCCGCGGTATTGGTTTTCGGGAAAGCCATTACGTCACGAATTGAACTAGCACCTGTCATTAACATAACAAGGCGATCTAAACCAAACGCTAAACCGGCATGTGGTGGAGCACCATACTGTAGTGCTTCAAGCAAGAAGCCAAATTTCTCTTCTGCTTCTTCATCACTAATACCTAAAATTCTAAATACTGCTGCTTGCATATCTTGATTGTGAATACGAACAGAGCCACCACCCAATTCACAACCATTTAATACCATGTCATAAGCATCAGATAAAGCGCCAACAGGGTTTGCTTCTAATTGCTCAGCAGTTAAATTGGTTGGTGCGGTAAACGGATGATGAATAGCATGCATATGGCCATCTACTTCTTCAAACATTGGGAAGTCAACAACCCATAAAGGTTTCCACTCACCTTGAAGTAAGTCTAGATCTTCACCAAGTTTAAGGCGAAGTGCACCTAAAGATTCAGTTACAACGTTATATTGGTCTGCACCAAAGAAAATAATATCGCCTGTTTGCGCGTTAGTACGTTCAAGTAATGCTTTAGCAGCATCTTCAGATAAGAACTTCAAGATTGGAGATTGTAAGCCTTCCATACCTGCGTCAATGTCGTTTACTTTTAACCAAGGCATGCCTTTAGCACCGTAAATACCGACAAATTTAGTTAATTCATCTAAGCCTTTACGAGAGAATTTAGCTGCACCTTGTGGCACACAAATTACCGCAACACGGCCTTTTTCATCATTCGCTGGACCAGAGAATACTTTGAATTCAACATCTTTTAAGATATCTGCTACATCAACTAGCTCTAGAGGGTTACGTAAATCAGGCTTATCACTACCAAAGCGAGTCATCGCTTCAGAGTACGGCATACGTGGGAACTCACCTAGATCAACATTCAACATTGTTTGGAATAGTTCACGGATCATTTTTTCCGTTACTTCCATTACCTGATCACTACTCATAAACGAGGTTTCAATATCTATTTGAGTAAATTCAGGTTGTCTATCAGCACGTAAATCTTCATCACGGAAACATTTAACTATTTGATAGTAACGTTCCATGCCTGACATCATAAGCAACTGCTTAAAAAGCTGTGGCGATTGTGGTAGTGCAAAAAATTGACCTTTATGCGTACGACTTGGTACTAAGTAATCGCGAGCACCTTCAGGAGTAGCAGCCGTTAGAATTGGTGTTTCAATATCTAAGAAACCCTGTGATTCTAGTGAGCTACGTACTGCAGATGTTACTTTAGCGCGGAAACGTAAACGTTCTGTCATTTCAACACGGCGTAAATCTAAATAACGATATTTAAGACGTAACTCTTCAGAGTTGACCTGATTAGAGTCTAATGGCAAAGGCGCTGACTTATTTAAGATGGTAAGTTCTAAACCTAGAACTTCGATGCCACCTGTTTTCATGCCTTTATTTACTTGGCCTTCTGGACGAGCACGTACTTTACCTGTTATTTGTACACAAAACTCATTACGTAAAGTGTTCGCTTTCTTAATCACTTCAGGTAAGTCAGGATCATAAACAACTTGCACAAGGCCTTCACGGTCACGTAAATCTAAAAAGATCACTGCGCCTAAATCACGACGTTTGTTAACCCAACCACATAAAGTTATTTCTTGTCCGATGTGAGATTCATTTACCTCACCACAATAAAGACTGCGCATGTATTTTGCCCTATACCAATTCTATTAAATTTATTAACAAACGCTAACTAGCATTTGTAAGGATAATTTGGGCCATATTATACCCGTACTACTTCAAGGTGCAAGATTCAGTGGGAATTTAAAAGGTTTTAGGCAAGGCGTTGATTGAAGATAATGGTTGTTCCATTGTCGAAATCAATAACGCGGCATAAAGCATTTTAAAGCCCATCCGCAGGAGAACACAGAGCAACATGACTTGTTGGGTGAGCCTAAAAGTAAAATTGCTCTTTGTTCCTGAGCATGAACCTTGAAGTAGTACGGGTATATAAAGCAAAGATTGTTAATGTCACCCTAGAACAAGCGGATGGGGTAATTAAAGCTAAGGCATTGAAGATTTAACGGTATGATCGAGGAAAAGAGCATTCCCGTATAAAGAATACAGGAATGACAAAGAAGGTTAGCGAACTTGTTATTTGCTCTGCAAAATGTTGATAAAACGACTAAGGTCAATTGAAAAGTTAATTGAAAAGTTAATTGAAAATATAGTGATTTTTACCCGCAGCTTTCACTTTATACATCATAGTATCTGCAATTTTAAGTAAGTCTGTATCGTTATCACCATCATCAGGGTACATAGCAATACCGATACTACAGCCAATAAAGGCATTGGTTTTCGATAATTCGAATTCTTTTTGCATCAGTCTTAAGACTTTTTCTGCAACATAAGCGGCTTCATTGGGGCTATGTAAACCAGTAAGTAATAAAACGAACTCATCGCCGCCAAAACGCACTACCGTATCAGAACTTCGCACACAACCTTGCAAACGTATGGCAACTTGCTGTAATAATTCATCTCCAACATCATGACCATAAGTATCGTTAATATTTTTAAAACCATCTAAATCAATAAATAACACTGCCATTTTTAGTGACTGACGTTGATGGAACAAAATAGCAGTACTTAACCTATCTTTTAATAAAACACGGTTAGCAAGCCCTGTTAATTCATCATGCGTTGCCATATGTTTCATTATTTTTTCAAGCTGCTCCCGGTGCTTAATTTCAACTTGTAGCCTTCTATTCCACATGATGATAACGCCAAGCACCAATAAAATAATAACACCAATTTGTGCTCCGACTTGCAGCACAACATTTTTATCGAGCCCTGTTTTAATCGCTAAGGTAAACCAACTATCGTAGATAGCTTGTTTTTCTTTTTCGGTGATCGATAACAGGCCCTTATTGATGATATCTTTCAATAACGGTAACTGTTTATCGATACCAAAATGACTTTTATCTAAACTGACATCTTCCATCATTGAAATCATCAAGGTAACAAAATTTTCTTGTTTCATTAACTGCGTTGCTGAGGCCATGGTAGTGATAAAACCCTCAACACGTTCTTGCTGAAGTGCTGCCAATGCTTGCTCTCTATTATCAACTAATTTAAAGGTGATTAAAGGATGATTTTTCCTTAACGAGGCAATTAAATAATATCCTTTGACAATCGCCACTTGCTTACCATAAAAGTCTTCAAGTTTTGTTTTTCGGCCATAATATTGTGGGTGTAACATCACCCAGGGCATTTGCCAGTAGCTTTCGGTAAATACCATTTGCTTTTCACGTTCCGGCGTTGGCGTAATGCCACCAATCATATCAACTTCATTACTTAATAATGCTTGGTATAATTGCTGCCAACTATCAAACGCTACATAGTTAAACTCAAGACTTGTTCTATTACTGACTAAATCAATAATATCGCGATTAATGCCTGAAAAGTCACCCTGTTCATCTATAAACTCAAGCGGTGATAAGTTAGTCACAATACCTAATTTTATTTTCTCATGGGATGTTATAAACGCTTGCTCTGCATCAGTTAAAGTCACTTTTTTCGCTAGTTGTTTATAATAGTACTCGCCTGAGTGTCCATTTAGCCACCTGTCTTCAATCTCTATAAGAGCGTTAAGATCTAATTCCTGAAAACCTTTGTTAATGATTTCAGTTAATTTATGATTTTCCTGGTGAATCACTGGCGATAATTTTAAGGTTACTACAGGACTGTCCAAGCGATAAAATAACGTTTGTAAGTTACTTTGTACTAATCTAGCGTTAATTAAATCAACCAAACCGACAATACCTGATATTTCACCCTGTTCTGCTGCATTTAACATGGTACTCAGGCTACTATAATAACGAATATTGGATTGTGGGTATTGTGCTAACAATTGCTTTTTAAAGGTCGAGTTTTCCCAAATACCAATGAAATTTTGGCTAAACTGCTGGTTGAACTGATCCAACGAACGGATTTGATTACCATTCATATCTTTTATTTTTTTACTTAAATATACCTGACCATTGGATTCGTAAATAGGTTTCGCAAACAGTGTTTCTTTTATCGCTTTAACATGATCAGGATAAGCCATTAGCACATCAGCTTTTCTATTTTTTATTAAGTCTAAAGCTTCTGTCATATCGCGGGCAACAAACTCAACATTTACACCTACTTGTTTAGACCATAAACGCCACACATCAACCAATAACCCTTGTGGCTCACCTGAAGGGCTAACGCTCATGTAGGGGGGGTAATGTGATGAAAATGCAACAAGTAAACTGTCTTTTTGTTTATCTAACCCTAACCACTTCCGCTCAATTTCAGCACGTTCATCTCTTGTTACTTTTTCAAAACCCTGTTCTATAAAACGAAGCAATCGTTCTTTATTCTTCGCAACGGCAAAGCCATAAGCACCTTGTTGATAGCGAAGTACTTTATGTACAGGGAAGCGATGTCTTAAGTCGTCGTAATCTGGAAAATCGTCCGCAAGTTTTTCCAAACCAGTAAACACTAACAACTCATTACTTAAGGCAGCTCGGTATAAGTCGTGTCGATTATTATAGGTTTTCAGTGCTAAATCAGGATGGAATTTTTTAAGTTGTTCAATATGAGCTGAGCCTTTAACTACCCCGATACTGTAAGGTTTTAAATCTGCGAGACTACTGACATTATTGAGCTGTTGATGTACATATAGGTGAGTATAAATAGAAAATAATGGTTGGCTAAATTCAAGTGTTCTTCGTCTTGAATCAATAATGCTTAAACCACCATGAATATCAACATTGCCTTTAGCCACTTCACTTAGGGTTTTTAACCAAGGCAGCACAACAAAACGCACTTCAACTTGTTGCTTTTTGGCCCATAGACGCCACATATCAGCCATCAAACCGATAGCATTGCCTTCTTCATCAATGGAGTGGTAGGGAAAAGATGTTTTATTGATCGCAATAGTTAATGGTTGCTTAAGAGCCAAAGACTCAAGAGTTACCACTTTTTTAGTTGCTCCAGCGGCATTGTCAGCAAACGTTGATTGGCTGAAAAAAGCTGAAAACAGTATTGCAAAAATAAAGTAAGTGGTCTGTTTATAAAAAAAATTCAAAAAAACACCCTATAAATATAGCGTTGCTAATAAGATCGGTTAAAATGAGCCATTATATATCCACTTTCAATCAAGATGAAAGTTTCAGTGTACGTTGAATGGTAACGGGTATAGATACTAACTTAACATAATAGCGAATATATCAAAGCAAATGCATGATTCTGATACCGATTTAATTTACTCTCAAGCACATAAACAAGTAAAGAACTTTACTTTTGATGCACAGGTTGTTGAAGTTTTCCCCGACATGATCTCTCGATCTGTACCCGGTTACAATACTATTATTGACACTATAGGCCGACTTAGCCAACACTTTGTCCAAGATAATAGCAATATCTACGATTTAGGTTGCTCTTTAGGCGCGGCAACGCTGGCTATGCGTAAAGGAATAACCGCCCACAACTGTAAAATCATTGGCGTTGATAATTCTATCGATATGGTGAAGCGCTGTAAAATGCATGTTGATGCCTTTAAAGGTAAGACACCTGTCAATATTATCGAGGGTAATATCCAAGATATTGAGATTGAAAATGCTTCGATGGTGGTATTAAACTTTACCTTACAATTTATAGAGAAGTCACAACGCCAAGCATTATTAACTAAAATTGCCAATGGCTTGAAACCCGGCGGGTTATTGGTTTTATCTGAAAAAATATCTAGCGATGATAACGTCATTGATAATGTTTTAATTGATTTGCACCATAATTTCAAACGAGATAATGGTTATAGCGAATTAGAAGTTGCGCAAAAGCGTAGTGCATTAGAAAAAGTCATGTTGACAGACTCCCTTGCTGTGCATAAAGAACGGTTAGCACAAGCGGGTTTTCAACATACCTCATTGTGGTTTCAATGTTTTAACTTCACTTCAATTATTGCCATTAAATAAGTGCTCTCACCATAGTTATCGTTAAATAATGATAACTACATATGCTAATCAAACGACTAATATAATCCTATGAAACAATTCAACCAGTTTTACCAACAAATTTCCACTAATCGTTTAGACCATTGGCTAAACACATTACCTGCACAATTAAGCCATTGGCATGAAAACAATTTACACGGCGAATTTAAACATTGGCAGAAAACCCTTGATGCATTGCCTACACAAGAAGCTCAGTCCGTGGTTGATATTGTCAATACCGTTAAAGTCGGTGAACTGGGTGACTTAGATCAAGGGCAATTTAAACGCCTTGAAAATTTAATGAAAAAGTTTAAACCATGGCGTAAAGGTCCGTATCATATTCATGGACTACACATTGATACTGAGTGGCGCAGTGATTTTAAATGGGATCGTTTAGCTGAGCATATTAGCGATTTATCAGGAAAGTATGTTTTAGACATAGGTTGTGGCAGCGGCTACCACTTATGGCGAATGCGCGGTGCAGGCGCAAAATTTGTTGTCGGTATTGACCCAACTCAACTATTTTTAATGCAATTTAATGCCGTAAAACATTTTATTAATGATGACCAAGTACATTTATTACCCTTAGGTGTTGAACAACTACCCGAGTTAAAAGCGTTTGATACTGTTTTTGCGATGGGCGTACTTTATCATCGTCGCTCACCTATCGATTTTATTTACCAATTAAAATCACAGCTAGTAAAAGGTGGCGAGTTAGTATTAGAGACACTTATTGTCGATGGTGACGAAAATACGGTATTAGTACCTGGTGAACGTTATGCCAAAATGCGTAATGTTTGGTTTTTACCGAGCGAAAAAGCCATGTGTGCTTGGTTAGAGCGTTGTGGGTTTAGTAATGTTAGGGTGGTAAATACAGATATCACCGCATTAGATGAACAAAGAAAAACAGAATGGATTGATACTGAATCACTGCAAGACTTTCTTGACCCAAATGACAACAGTAAAACCATTGAGGGCTACCCCGCTCCCAAGCGCGCTATTTTCATTGCTAACGCTTAATAAAAAGCCGGCAGAGAGTGTAATAACTACCTGTTGATAAGCCTCATATTGTAAAACCAAAGCAAATAAAAAACCTTAACAATTGGTTAAGGTTTTTTTTGAGTCGTTGTTAATCTTATCGAGCTTATTGACTTGATAAGATGAATACTTGTTTAAATCTTAAAGCTGCAGACCATATCATTTAGTTCGGTAGCAAAACCTGCTAGATTCTCACTAGACTGCGCAGTATATGCCGCACTTTCAGTAGTTTGCTCTGCCATTTCATTAATCTGACTGACTAACTCTTTAACTTGTTGGGTACTTGCATGCTGCTCTTCGGTCGCTGTGCTGATCATATTATTTAGATCAGTCACCTCAGCCATACCTTCTTGCATATTACCGACTAAATCACCGGCTTGTTTGGCCAGTACTACACTTAAATCTGCTTGTTTTTGACATTGGTCCATATCATTTACAGCTTCTTCTACGCCCTGCTGTAATGAAGTGATAACGGCAGTAATGCTTCCTGTTGATTCTTGAGTTCTACTTGCTAGTGTCCTAACTTCTGAAGCAACAACAGCAAAGCCTCGACCTTGCTCTCCTGCCCTTGCCGCTTCTATCGCAGCATTAAGCGCAAGTAAATTTGTCTGCTCAGCAATACTTTGAATGGTTGATACTATATCACCAATATCTTTACTGACACTTTTAAGCTGTACCATTTGTCCCGCCGAGTGCTCTACTTGGGTGCCAAGTTCATTAATTGCATTAATGTTGTCACTCAATACACTAGCACAGTGGTTTGTCTCATTGGTTGCTTTGTTTGTCGCTTCCAGCGTGGTTTGAGTATTTATTGCAACTTCTTTTATCGCGCTAACCATTTCATTCGCAGCTAAATCAGCACTGCTAACATCACCTCGTTGTGAACTCATACCTTGATTAATTTGTTCAGTGACCGCAGATAACTCTTCCGCTTGCACAGCAAGGCTACCCGAAGAGTCTGAAATTCGCGTTAATACTGAGCGAAAATCTGCAATCATTTTGTTAAAAGATCGACCGATGTCACCCAGTTCATCTGTACCTTCAGCTTTGAGTGTTAGTGTAAGATCGTTAGTGGTATTAACCTTAACCATTAGCTCGCGCATTTTATGTAAGGGTTTATAGATATTTCGGCTGATTTGTTGTGATAACCAAAGCGAAAGTAATAAGAAAAAAGTAGCGGTGATAATAAGGTTTTGAGCACTTTCCCAAAATATAGTGTCAACATCATCTAAATATATGCCAGTGCCTATTATCCAACCCCAAGGCTGAAACCCTTTCACATAAGAAACTTTATCAATAGGCGTTTTTTGTCCTGGTTTATTCCATTGGTATTCAACAAAACCTTGCCCATTTGTTTGCACTTTTTGCACCATATCAATGAAAAATGGAACACCATTTGCGTCGTTTATGTGCCTAACATTTGTGCCAACAAGGTTATTATTAGGATGAGAAAGCATAATGTAGTTAGTCGTATTAACCCAAAAATACTCTTGCCCTGCGTAATTCATAGCACTTAACGCTGATAGTGCATGGTGTTTAGCTTCTTTTTCAGTAAAGTTTCCTTGTTCAAACTGTTGATGAAAATACTTTACTGTATTGGTGGCAGTTTCGGTTAAATGTGCCGTTTTTATAAACCTATCTTCTAATAGATTATTTTTAAGCGTTTGTATTGATACAGTCATCACTGTAATTAAACTAATCAATGTTAAAATTATTAATATTGATAGCTTATATTTTATGTTTAATTTATTAAGTAAAGACTTCATTATTTTTCACCTGTTCTGTAGCGCTCTATTTCACGGAGGACATGTATACTCATGACACTTCAAAATGTCTGTTTCAGGACGAGTTGAAACGAGTATTTCGCGGTAACATGAGTATGATTTTCGCGGCGATGATAGGTTATCAAAAAATAAAATTCAACGAGGTATGACAGCGTTGTCATCATATATCGATGTACAATCAGGTGCTGGTGTAAATAATACAGTTATAAAACAACTACCTTAATGCTTTTTAGTTATTAAAAAACTCACTTTAATCTCTTTTTGTAATTAAAGGCGATTGTGTAACAATTAATTTACAATTTTATAGCATACGTGACTACTCTTAGGTGCGGATAAAAACAAGCCTTTGAATTTGTTGTCTTTACCTGCAGATATAAAGACTTTACGCGGGTTTTGATTGAAGATTCATGTATATTCAAGAAAATAGACTTAAAATGAGGGGAAGCAACAAATAAAAATTAAATAAGCCTTTGAATTATGTCTAATTTGCTTTAAGTTTTATCTTATAACACTTAAATTGAGTTAAAATTAAGTAAAGTTACAGAATTCAATGAGTGTAAATGGTCTTAGCACTTTATAAATAGAGTACAGGATGCAAGAAATGGAAGACTTTTGGTTAGCACGTAGATTAAAAAAAGTAACGAACAGACAACAAGATCACCGTGATCCTTTCCAGCGCGATCGCGCAAGAATATTACACTCGGCTTCTTTTCGTCGTTTACAATCCAAAACCCAAGTGATGAGTAGCGGACAAAGTGACTTTTATCGAACACGTTTAACCCATTCATTAGAAGCAGCACAAATAGGCTCAGGTATTACCGCGCAGCTTAGATGTAAATTTCCCCAATTATGTGCAACACTTTTCCCTAAAAGCGATAGTTTAATTGAGACTATTTGTTTAGCTCATGACATAGGTCACCCGCCATTTGGCCATGGTGGTGAAGTCGCACTCAACTATATGATGCGAGATCACGGCGGTTTTGAAGGCAATGGGCAAACATTGCGTATAGTCGCTCGTTTAGAAACGTTTAGTGAACATTACGGTATGAATTTAACAAGGAGAACACTACTTGGTTTAATGAAATATCCTCAGTTAATTGAAACACTGAGTAAAGCCGAAACACCTAGTGACGCTGTTAACTTTAGGCAACTAAAAGCACACGAGTGGCATCCTCCTAAAGGATTATACCGCGACGACCAAGATATCATTGACTGGATACTTGAGCCCTTATGTAAAGCTGACCGTATTTTATTCCAAAGTATGAACAGTCAAAGTCCGAGCGGCAATAACTCAAACTCGCCAGAAACAAATAAACATCATAAAACGCTTTTTAAATCACTCGACTGCTCCATTATGGAACTGGCCGACGATATTGCCTACGGCATTCACGATCTTGAAGACGCTATCGTAACAAGAGTCGTTAACCGTGAAGATTTTGACCGAGAAGTCATACAAAAATTAAAGTTAATCGATGATGTTTGGCTGCAAGAATACAGCGAAACGCTCACTGAAAAATTATTTAGTGATCAGCATCATTTGCAAAAAGATGCCATTGGCGGTTTGGTCAATTACTTAATTACCGACATTAAAATAACCGATTTAAACCTAAAGGATGATATTAATTTTGCAGAGGCGCTGCTTCGTTATAATGCCACACTGTCAGAGCCAACAGCACAAGCACTGAAGATATTTAAAAACTTCGTGTATTATTACGTGATAAAACTAACTAGCTTGCAACGCTTAGAGTATCGTGGGCAACAAATAGTGATGGAGCTTTTTGAAGCCCTGTCATCAGATCCAGTGCGTTTACTACCAAGTAATAGCGCAAAACGCTGGCAGCAAGCAATAGATAACAAACAAAACCCGCAGCGAATAATAGCTGATTATATTGCCGGAATGACAGATGATTATGCAACACGCCTTTATCAGACACTGTTTAACGCTCATGGAGCCTCAGACTACCAATTAACTTAAAAAAACAGACAAAACTAGACAACGACAAACCTAATTAAAACATGAGATTTTTACAGTAATGTTAGAAATATACGCAGGGAAAAATGCATTAAAGACAATACAAGATCATGGCTTTAAGCAAGAGCTATTTACCAACTTTCTAGGAGCCTCTGGCGGTCCTAAATGGTTTACTTTATTTGGTTTAGATAAGTATCTATTTGGTGACTTTTTTCAAGGTAGAAGCACTGAGCTTAATTTACTCGGCTCAAGTGCAGGTGCTTTTCGCGCGGCCTGTCTAACACAAAACAACCCTGTGCAGGCCATTGAAGGTTTAGCCTATAATTATGCCAATACCGTTTATTCTAAAAAACCGACTCCAAAAGAAATAGCAGACAAAGCCGTTGGTATCGTAGACCAGTTATTTATTGGTAATGGTGCTAATGAAGTACTCAATAATAAGGTATTTAAAGCCCATTTCTTAGTCGCAAAATGTCATGGATTAACGGCTTTTGATAATAAGATAATGCAAGGCGCTGGTTTAATTAACAGCATATTACTCAATAAAATAAGTCGAAAACTGCTTAATAAACAATACCAGCGTTATATATTTAAACACGCAAGCAGTAATTTAGTGATAAATGACCCGTATAATTTTAACAATGTGTACCAAACGCTAACTAGCGATAATATTAAAAGTGCGATACTCGCATCAGGCTCAATCCCTATGGTGATGTCTGGCATTAAACATATCAATGGTGCTGCAAAAGGTACCTACCGAGATGGCGGTATTATCGATTATCATTTTGATTTTTCATTAGGCAATGAGACTAATAATCAACTAAGTAATACTGGAAGTACTCAAGCATTAACGCTCTACCCGCACTTTAGTGCTGAGCCTAAAGCGGGATGGTTTGATAAAAATTCAAGCCGTAAAGTTCTTGCATCGAGTTATGAAAATACAGTACTGCTTGCCCCGTCGAAAAAATTTATTCAATCACTGCCTTTTAACAAGATCCCAGACAGAACTGATTTTACCGAAATTGATAACACCACCAGAATCAAGTACTGGGAACAAGTATTAGGAGAAACAGATAAATTAGCCGAGTGTTTTAATGAGTTTGTGGTAAAGCAGGATATAGCTAAGATAAGAGCCTTTCAGCCATAACTTAACGTGCCTATGCACATGACTCAGGGATGTCATCCCCGTGATGTATTCATCGGACGTGCTTTGGATGACACTTATTAGATAATGCATGGAGCTTATTGTCCTGGATCCAGTGTCTAAAAAGTGCTGGATCTTCGATCAGAGATCTCGAAGATGACGATACAGCAATAAGCCCTGGATCCTCGATTAAAAGACCACGAGCATGACGATGATTAATTCCCAGAACCCACCGATCACTTTAACTCTGGTTAAAGCGCTCTATTAGCGACTTACTAGAGGCTGACAACATATCATCCTCGCCACCATTCATTACTGACAAGACTTTAGTGCCTAACTGTTTGCCTAATTCCACGCCCCATTGATCAAAAGAATTAACTTGCCATAATACACCTTGAACAAAAATTTTATGTTCATATAACGCAAGTAAAGATCCCATGGCTTCTGGGGTTAATGTTTCCATCACCAGTGTATTGCTAGGCGTATTGCCCTTCATGGTTTTATGAGCAGCAAGGCGCTCAACCTCTTGTGAAGTACAGCCAGAATCTAACAGTTCTTTTGTAACTTGCTCAATGGTTTTTCCTTGCATCAAGGCTTCACTTTGCGCAAAACAATTCGCAACAAGTACTTTATGATTCTCGGTATATTGACTTCGACCTTTTAACGCCACAATAAAGTCAGTAGGAATAATGTCATCACTTTGATGCATTAACTGCATAAATGCGTGCTGTCCGTTAGTGCCCTCTTGACCAAACACAACAGGAGCCGTTAACCAAGGTAATTTCTCTCCTGATTTTGAAACTGACTTACCATTACTTTCCATATCGGTTTGTTGTAAATAACCAGGTAATGCCCTCAACGAGTGAGCATACGGTAAAATGGCTAATGTGGGATGCTCAAGTGCATTTCGATTCCAAATACCAAGCAATGCCATAATAACCGGCATATTTTGCTTAAAATCGGCTGAGGTAAAATGCATATCCATTTCATATGCACCTTTTTTCAACTTGCTAAAGTTGTCATTGCCAATAGCAAGCGCAAGAGGTAGGCCTACCGCCGACCAAATAGAGAAGCGTCCGCCAACCCAATCCCACATAGGTAGAATGTGATTAGGGCTAATACCAAAGCTTTTTGTTGCTTCAATATTACTGCTTACTGCAAACCACTGTTTTTCAATAATACAAGAGTCGTTGCTTAGTTTTAAGTCTGCCGCTGCTACGCAAGATAACATCCATTGCTTAACCGCTTTTGCATTTAGCATGGTTTCTTGCGTGGTAAAGGTTTTAGAAATTACCACAACCAGGGTCGTTTCATAGTTTAGCTTTTTAAGTTTTTCTTCAAGTGCACCACCGTCAACATTAGCAATAACATGAACAGCTAACGCCAGATCACGGTAATGCTCTAACGAAGACAAGCTGACTTTAACACCATAATATGAGCCGCCAATACCAATAGCTAATACATCGGTAAAACGTTTCCCTGTACAACCCGTTAATAAACCACCTTGAACATCATTAACAATTTTTTCCATCTGTTGTTCAGCGGCATCAACCTCTGTAGCGAGCTCGCTACCTAATACCTGGTGTTTAATCGCCGTAGGGGCTCTGAGCACAGTGTGCAAAACTGAACGCTCCTCGGTATTATTAATCATATCCCCTTGAAATTGTCGGGTAATACTGTCTGATAAATTGGCGTGATGAGCGATATCAATTAACTGCTCAAGCTCAGCGGCATTAATATTCTGCTTGGAATAATCTAGATATAAATTAGGTAAGGTTAAAGAAAAGTCTTTGGCACGATCTTTATGATCGAACAATGAAAAAATTGAACGCGTTTTAGCCACTTGTGCTAGAGATGTTAACTTTTGAATATTCATAAGTGATTTTTTATTTGTTTATTTATTGTATAAACTTATTAGAATTAAGCGGGGATTTTTATACATTGAAATACTCAGTGCAACGACGCATCGGTTTTAACACCGTCATTAGCAAAGTATTTATTGTGCAATCCATGCCTTGTTGCTAAGTACTTTTGACTTATACTTTCCTTGTAAGTGAAACCTCAGTGATAATATATACCCAAACAACATGAAGATGTTTGAGCATATGACAATCACGTATCACTTTAACTGGAACCCAGGCCACTAAAACCTAAGCTCCTATATTAACTTTAACGTTAAGCTTTGCTCATTTCTTGTAAAAAAGCTTTAAACTCATCACCCAAATCAGGGTGACGCAAACCATACTCAACATTCGCTTTCATATAACCCAGTTTAGAGCCACAATCGTGTGACTTACCTGTCATATGAAACGCTTCAACCGTTTCAACTTTCATTAAACTCGCGATAGCATCGGTTAACTGTATTTCATCACCAGCACCTGGTGGAGTAAACTCTAGCATATCCCAAATTTTCTCAGATAACACATAACGGCCAACAACCGCTAAGTTAGACGGAGCTTCATCAACTGGCGGTTTCTCTACCACAGCAGTCATCTCTTTTGATTCGCCAGCAGCAAGTTGGTGCCCTGCACAATCGGCAACACCGTAACTACTGACCATTTCCATTGGTACAGGTTCAACCATAATTTGGCTGTGACCCACTTCATTATAGCGTGTTAACATAGCCGCTAGATTTTCAGTTTTTAAATCCGCAGTGACCTCATCTAAAATCACATCAGGTAATACCACAACAAATGGCGCTTCACCAATAATTGGTCGTGCTTTTAAAACAGCATGACCTAAGCCTTTCGCTTCACCTTGACGTACATGCATAATTGTTACGCCTTTAGGACAAATCGCTTGAATTTCACCAAGTATTTGACGCTTAACGCGGTTCTCTAGAGTTGTTTCAAGCTCAAATGATTTATCAAAGTGATTTTCAATAGCATTCTTTGAAGAGTGAGTTACTAATACAATCTCTTTAATACCTGCGGCAACACATTCATTAACAATGTATTGGATCATAGGTTTATCGACAATAGGTAACATCTCTTTCGGGATAGCTTTTGTCGCTGGTAACATACGTGTACCAAGACCGGCTACAGGGATTACTGCTTTGGTTATTTTGTTTGGCATTCTCGTCCTTAATAATTACTAATTTATTGCGGTATTTTAAAGTTAAATTATATAAATGTCACCGATAAATACATGCAATGATGTAAGTTTCATACAAATATAATATATAAAGATAGTGAATCTAAATATCGGTGGTAGGGTCTGTTGAAAGGTGAGGCTTAGCAAAAGCGTGAACAAGGGAGAATATGCTTAATTTATGGATTAATTCCATCGATTAAAAATACTTTCACGCAATTTTTTATACTAGTTACTACTCAATTAGTTACTTAGTTACTTAGTTACTGTACTTGAGTTATTAATACGACGAATAGCCAAATTATATAAGAAAAACATCACTAAAAAACCAGCTAACATCAGATTTTCTGCGATATTAAAATACTCGCCAGCTAAACCAATGAATGACATCAAAGCGGCAGCTGAGGAAATAACGACTAGAGCTTGCGTTGAGCTTAAACCAGCACGTTGTAATATGTGATGTAAATGATCTCTATCAGGCTTAAAAGGTGACTTACCATTTCTGTATCTACGAACAACAATTGCTAACATATCCATCAGTGGTATGGCACAAATCCACAAGGCGGTTACAGGGCGAAATGAAACATTTTCACCTTGAGTACCCATGGTCAGTAACCAAATAACACTT
>Ga0209292_1002331_pt1 | contig 21939 bp, 23 predicted proteins | sample GOMGulsemesocosm_2_FD_184634 | JGI IMG/M metagenome (GOLD analysis project Ga0209292, IMG submission 184634) | Methane-oxidizing microbial communities from mesocosms in the Gulf of Mexico - GOM9C Gulf of Mexico (SPAdes) (version 2) | ecosystem: Environmental > Aquatic > Marine > Cold seeps... | reverse complement strand
TCAGACGAGTATGTCACAGCAGCACGCCGATAAAGTGGCAAGGTATCAACAATTGCCCCGCGCTCAGCAAGGCGTTGCTCTAGCAGCTCTCGCCCACCTTCACCCTTTAAGATTAAAATACGCTGATTTGATAACAGCTGTAATTCTGGCAACGCCAATAGAGCTTCACTATTAAAACAGGCAGCAGGTACAGTCGGCGAAATGCCTTCAGACTCAAGACAAGCTGCCGTACTTTTCCCCACCGCAAACCAACGTAGATGAACGGGCAATTGCGGCCAGTAATCTGCCATCCAGGCAAGCCCCATTTGGGCCGCATTTCGGCTGACAACAATCAACGCATCGTAGCGATCAAGATCGATAATTTTTTGTTTATTGGCGGCGTTTTCAGGCAGCTCTTCAATAGCCAGCGCAGGACAAGGAATGGCAATACCACCCAGCACGCTGATTGCCTTAATCAAACCATTTGCTTGAGCTGCAGGGCGCGTAACCAGAACGCGCTTCCCTTGCAGCCAATGGTGGCCATTGTTAGCCATGAGCTTTATAAACAGCGTCCAAAATAGCCTGCGCACCTTGCGACAGCAAGTCATCCGCAACACTGATGCCAATCTGTTCTGCATCCGCGATTGGGCCACGCAGCTCCGCTCGTAACATTTCGTCGCCATCTGGGTTTGCCACCATGCCCTGCAAGAAAACCTGACCGCCCTCTTCCAAAACAGCAAAACCGGCAATCGGCACCTGGCAGCCACCATTCAAATGACGGTTCATGGCACGCTCTGCGGTGACACAAATACTGGTGTCTTCGTGATGTAAAACACTCAACAACGCCCGTGTTTCTTTGTCATCAACACGGCACTCTACACCCACTGCACCTTGACCCGCTGCAGGCAGGCTTTGCTCAATACTGAGCTGCTCGGTAATACGCTCGCCCATACCCAAACGAATAAGACCCGCAGACGCCAAAATAATCGCGTCGAATTGACCGTCATCTAATTTAGCCAAGCGCGTATTGACGTTTCCACGTAGAAAATCGATTTTGATATCCGGACGCAGATTACGAATATGACACTGACGACGCAGGCTTGAGGTACCTACACAGGCGCCCTGCGGCAAGCTATCAAAAGAAGCGAAATTGTTAGAAACAAAAGCATCTGTAGGCTGCTCCCGCTCACAAATTACCGCCAAGCCCAGACCTTCCGGAAATTCCATCGGCACATCCTTCATGGAATGCACGGCAATATCGGCTCGGTCTTCCAGCATAGCTGTTTCCAGCTCCTTAACGAACAGTCCCTTTCCGCCCACTTTCGCCAGCGGAACATCAAGAATTATATCGCCACGGGTCTTCATCACATTCAGTTCAACCTGCAGGTTTTCATGCTCGGCTTCCAGGCGTGCTTTCACATGTTCAGCCTGCCAAAGGGCCAGCTGACTACCGCGGGTAGCAATTCGTAACAGCTTGTTTGTCATAGTATTCCAGTCGTTATTTCAACAGATGCGCTATGGTGAGATATTCAGGCGAAAAAGTAAACTGTAAAGGCGCTACAGAGTGCCAAGCCATTAGCTCTGAGCGAAAAATATGAGTTACGCGCTCCATAATTTAAGCGTAAAATTTATTCTGTCTCTAATGTCACGAATAATAGGACGAAAATGACGGGTAACCCCAAGTCTGCGCCTTACATTCTATTTGAGGTTGTTCACAGCGATGAATATTGGCTCAACCACCGTTCTATACACGTCAGTTCAATTTGAGACGTCACGTATAGATGCAGGACGCGACAGCGATCCCTCTGTAATTGGCCCCCCTTCTAATGGGCGAGAAGCCGAGCGCACGAACGCCGACAAATCAGCGGAAGGCACAGAAGCAACCAAAAATCTTGAATCAAACGAGGTCAGACGTGAAGCACTCAACGACCCAAACAGCCAATTATTCAAAGATCTGCAAGCACTCAAAAACCGTGATCGTGAAGTTCGCAGCCATGAACAGACTCACCTTGCAGCAGCTGGCCCCTATGCGCTCGGCGGCCCAACCTACCAATATCAACGCGGCCCGGACGGGCAACGCTACGCTGTTGGCGGACACGTTAACATCGACACAGCAGAAATAGCAGGTGATCCCGAGGCAACATTACGCAAGGCCGAAACGGTTCGTCGCGCGGCATTAGCTCCTGCTGAACCATCACCGCAGGATCGACGGGTGGCGGTACAAGCAAGTAATCTGGCGATCAGTGCTCAACAGGATCTGTTTCAATTACGCCAAGAAGAAGCTGAACAAACCCGTGCGGAAACACAAAACGGCAACGACGACTCATCCGCAAGTAATACAAACGATAATGAGGAATCACGTGAACAGCTGAAAAGAGCGATTAGAAATACCGGCGCGGTGGAGAGTACCGCGTCTGCGCTCGACTTAATCGTATAGAGGCCTTTGGAAAAGCCCGACAACTTAACTTCGCAGCATGACCACTTTAACCTCAGCCAAATGCCGTCGACTGACCGTTAGCGGCTCATCAATACCGCGCAGATGCACCTGACTTTGCCCGGTTGAGGTGCGTTGCATCGAGTCAATATGTGCAACCGCCACTAAACAATTGCGATGGATACGCAAAAAACGCGGATCAAACTCCTGCTCCAACGCCTTAAGGGACTCATCAACCACTCGCTCTCGCCCGGCACAAAAAGCCATCACATACTTGTGGTCAGCGCGAAAATGAGTGATGTCATCCAGCGGCAATAATTCCAAACCCGCCGCCGTGGTCACTGGAAGGTGTGCTCGTGCCTGAGAATTCACTAAATTGCCTTGCTCTGATGTAAGTGCCTGCAACTGCACCCGACTTATGCGTTGTGCACGGCCTAGTGCCTCCATCAACGTTGTCCTGCGCACCGGCTTAAGCACATACCCCACAGCTTGCACATCAAACGCATTAATGGCGTATTCATCATAGGCTGTACAAAAAATAATTGCCGCGGGATTATCTGCCTGTGCCAACAGCTGCGCTGCTTGTAAACCATCAACACCCGGCATACAAATATCCATCAAAATAATATCCGGTGTGTACTGTGCAGCTAACTTTATCGCCTGCTCGCCATTTCCAGCTTCGGCCACAACCTGATAGTCGACCTCTGGCTCAAGCATTCGCTTTAATCGGCCCCGCGCCAGAGGTTCGTCATCAACAACCAAAACTTTTAACATCAGTCAATCCCCTCCCTAAACGGCACTGTCAGACAGGCTACAAAACTCTTTTCATCTTGTTCAAAATCGAGCTTTGCTTGGCCTTCGTAGAGAGCCTCCAGCCTATCACGAATATTATCCAGCGCCATACGATGCCCTGGCTCTTGTCCATGCCGTACCGTTGCATGAGCAATCGGGTTGCTCACACGAATCCGCAGCAGTGGTGTTTTACCTTCACGTGTAACTTCAACCTGAACCTGAATTCCCCCACCCTGCGGCAGCGGCTGAATACCATGATATACGGCGTTTTCAAGCACGGGCTGCAAAGTCAGCAGGGGAAGTGTCGCCTCCTTCGGTTGATCCTTTATGTCCCAGTCGACCTGCAATCGATCGCCTAAGCGTAATTGCTCAATCGCCATATATCGTCGACAAAGCTCCAACTCGCGCGCAAGTGCCACTGGCTCTGTTGATTCTCGTAGGCTGGCTCGAAACAACTCACACAAATCCTCCACTGCCTGCTCGGCGGTTTCCGGATCAACACTGATAAGACTGGCAATACTGTTCATGCTATTAAATAAAAAGTGCGGATTAATACGTGACTGCAACGCCTGAATACGGGCATGCAATTCCGAACGCTCCTGTCGCCGCAATTGCGCCTGAACATAGAAATAACGCAACACCATTCCCCCCATCACCAGGCTGACCAACAGGTTGCGCAATAAATCGTAACCATCCGTCTGTACATCAAAACTACTAAAATCTGCTCCAGCCAACGTCCAATCGGCCAACACCGTGAACAGAGTCGTAACCAACGCAATCATCGTTAACACAACAACAACCGCAACAGGTAAAGGTAGCAGATCAATCCATTTACGCAACCCACACAAAAGTGCGGCGTTAGTAAGCACAACCCACAGCAAAAACAGCGAAATCAATGCAAAGTCTTCCCAGGCGAAACCACGAATACCTGACGCCGCCAGCACCATGGTCAGCACCAACAACTCGGTGACCAGCACCAACATAAACACGGCGCGTCCCTGACACAGGTTAGGCAGAAAATATTCGCCTCCGCCTCTGTCGGTCATGGTTTGCTGTTTGGGGTTAAGGTTCAGAACGCTCTCCAGTCATCTGTTGCAGATATTTTCCAGCACATAAGCGGTTGCGGTGATATAATCGGCGCCTCGCGATGTCTCGTCACCAATCGTTACGACAAAAACTCAGTAACACGCTGAATGAACGAGCATTTTTCACCATTCACTATAGTCGAAAATCAGCCACTACGTTATGTCAAACAGCCAAGAAAAAACTCAAAACCAGTCCTGGGGCGGCCGCTTCACTGAAGCCACCGATGCCTTTGTAGAAGCCTTTACCGCCTCGGTTCAATTCGATCAGCGCCTCTATCACCACGACATCGCGGGCTCCATCGCCCACGCCACGATGCTGGAAAAAGTCGGCGTTATCACAACCGAAGAGCGCGACAGCATTATTAGCGGCCTGGAACAGGTGCGTGATGAAATTGAAGCAGGTGATTTTAACTGGTCAATAAGCCTTGAAGACGTGCACATGAACGTGGAAGCGCGCCTCACTGCATTAATTGGCGATACCGGTAAAAAACTTCACACAGGCCGTTCGCGTAATGATCAGGTTGCCACTGACATGCGCCTGTATCTGCGTGATGAAATTGATCTGATCGCCGCGGAATTAAAACGCCTGCAAAGCGGTTTGATCGATTTAGCCGAACGCGAAGCCGATACCATCATGCCCGGTTTTACGCATTTGCAAACAGCGCAACCAGTGACTTTCGGTCACCATCTAATGGCTTGGTTTGAAATGCTGGTTCGTGACGCCGAACGCCTGCAAGACTGCCGCAAGCGCGTTAACATTATGCCTCTTGGCTCCGCTGCACTGGCAGGTACGACCTTCCCGATTGACCGTGACTATACTGCTGAACTGCTGGGTTTTGATCGTCCCAGCCGTAACTCGCTGGATTCCGTCAGCGACCGTGATTTTGCCATCGAGTTCTGCGCCTTTGGCGCTCTGTTGATGACGCACATGTCACGCTTCTCTGAAGAACTGGTACTGTGGACTTCCGCGCAATTCAACTTTATTGATCTGCCAGACCGTTTCTGTACCGGCTCATCCATCATGCCGCAGAAGAAAAACCCTGACGTACCGGAATTGGTACGCGGAAAAACCGGTCGTGTTAATGGTCATTTAATCTCTTTGCTGACGCTGATGAAAGGCCAGCCACTGGCCTACAACAAAGACAATCAAGAAGACAAAGAACCACTTTTCGATTGCATTGATACCTTAAAAGGCTGCCTGCGAGCTTATGCAGACATGGTACCCGCCCTGCAAGCCAACAAAGAAAGCATGCGTGAAGCCGCCATGCGTGGCTACTCAACTGCGACTGACCTAGCCGACTATGCAGTACGCAAAGGCATGCCGTTCCGCGACGCTCACGAAGTGGTAGGTAAAGCGGTTGCTTTTGGTATTGCCGAAGGTAAGGATTTATCCGAACTAACACTAGCCGAACTGAAAGTCTTCAGCGACATCATCGAACAGGATGTCTTTGACGTGCTGACACTGGAAGGCTCAGTAAACGCCCGTGATCATTTGGGTGGCACCGCGCCAGCACAGGTTAGAAAAGCCGTTGCAGCAGCACGTAGCCTGATCTAATAATTAGCACAAATAAAAAAGGGAGCTATTGGCTCCCTTTTTTATTTCCTACCTTGTTTCCTAACTATTATTTCGCCGTCACGCCCAGCTCAAATTTAACCCACTGGCCGTCTTCTGATTTCACCTGTTCAGGCTCGACCATCACAATCCGGCTGGCATCAAATTCATCCGCCAGGAACGCCGCCTTTATCGCCTCAGCTCGCGCCTGTGCAAGCGCCGTGAGGTCTGCTTCGCTAATCACAATAGTTTCCAGCAGCCGGGCACGCAAATCAGCCGCGTAGGCCAACTTATCCAGCACAGGCCGCGCCTCGGGGTCATCCGTCGGTGGCACCTTGTTTTCGTTACGTGCGGCTTTCAAAGAAGTATCGGGGAAACGCTCTACAAATAGAGCCTTGAGCGGTTTAAACAGGCGTTCATCGAGAATATCAATATCCGCAAGTTCTGCGCTTTCATCACCCTTCTTCAAAATTAGAGCACTGTGTAACGTGCTGTATTTAAGCGCTGGAGTATCAATTTTCAGATTAAAGGCGCCGCCGATTTCCACATTCAGTTTAGGTCGTTGTAACAGCGCCTGTTTGAGCTGCGCGACTTTTTCTAACTCCGGCGGTGTTAAATCAGCACGCCCAGCCAGAAATTGAAATTCGCCCAGATTATCTGAATCAACGCCAATCAAACCCGCGAGCAAATGGAACGGCGAAGTAACGGCTTTAACGATTAACCCCGAGAAGGCCTGCCAGATAATGCCACCGATTCTAAATTCGGGATCATCAATATTGCCCTCAATCGGCAAATCAATATCAATCACGCCATTCGCATCTTTGAGCAACGCCACGGCAAGGCCCAGCGGCAAACTGGCGGCATCAGGATGCTCGACTTTACCGCCCAGTTGTAGATCACTGATTGTTACCTTGTTACGGGCCTGCAACTGGCTTTTATCAATGTCATAGTTTAAATCCAGATCGAGCTTACCTTCGGCAATTTCACGTCCGGCAAACTGAATGGTGTAGGGCGACAAGTTGGACATCAGCAAATTACGAAACTCAACCGAGATGTCCGTGCGGCGCAACGGATCAAGCAAGTTAATCAAGCCGTTAATGCGCGACAGGCCATAATCATCTACCAGCCCCTCCAGCTTGATATTGGCTGGCTCCGAGCTGTTGCTGGCAATCGTAGAAATGGTGCCGTTTAAATCCTTAATTTGTGTCGCAAAGAGCAGCGGCAAGGATAAATCAGAAAAATCCAGGCCGCTCTGTTTAATACTGACGCCACCAATGACAACATCAAAACTGCCACTACCCTTAGTGGCAACGGTCTCTTTTTCGATTTCCTTTTCAGCCGGTTTCTGATCACTCTCAACCACCAACCCGGACAAATTAGTGCTTTGATCTTGGTAGATAATGATACGGCCAAACAGCTTTTCAAACTGCAGGGGGGACAGTTCCAGTTTATCGGCGCCCAAGTCAAGATTTAGCCGCTCGACGCTTAGATTTTTCCAGGCCAGTAAGCGTTTACCTTCAACCGTATCATTTATTTCCAGACCCGGAATTTGTAACGCTCCACTGACCATCAGCGGTTTAGCGGCTGAAATCGCAATCGCCGTATCGCTGTTGAGCTGGCCACTCTCAATCAAAATTCGCGAAAACTGCTGCACATAGGGTTGCGCGAGAGACAACTGTACTCCGCGTGTTTTAGCTTTCCCCAAAAAGGAAAATTCCGGCAGGATTTCCAGCATCGCATCCACAGCAATCTCGCCACCTTTACTGAAATTAGCGGCAACAATGAGTGGGATTTTCGCGCCATGCTGATTAGAAATATCCGTCGCACGAATCTGTAAATCACGAAGAGCAATCTGTGCAGCCGGTTTAATACTGCCATCAGAAAAGTTAAAGCGCCCTGCTTCCAATACCAGTTCATTAAGACCAACGTGCCAGGGCTTGCTTGGCTCGATTTCACCCGCTATTTCCGTCTCAAGTTCAGCTGCTGACTCTGCTTCTACCACCACCTCATTATCTGACACTGGCACCAGATCATTCAGACTCAACGAACCGTCTGTGTTACGCCAAATGGTCAGCTTCGGCCCCATAAAACGCAGGATAGAGAACTCAATACTCTGCTCTGGATAACGCACCGAACCACCCAGCAACGCTAACTGCTTGAGTGTAAAAAACTCCGTTTGAGGCGAAAGCCCGGTAACAGCTACATCATCCAGCTCAACATCAAGATTATCGATATCAAGATCGATGCTGCCGTTATCGTCGAGCTGCACGCGATATTGAAAAGAACTGGAAAGCCGGACGTCGACAGCTTCCAGCGGCAACATAGCTTTTAAATAGGCCGTGCTGATGGCGCCGTTGGCGTTTGTCAGCACCACCTCACCCTGCGAATCCAATGGCGCCAGGGACAGGTTGCCCTGCCAGCGCAGGCTGGCATCATCAGGCAAGGTGATATTTACCGTTTGCTGCCCATAGCGATCCGGTAGGGTGTTTAATTTTGTGATCAAGATTTTGATCGGGCCGAGCCGGGTTTCAACCGGGGTAGCGGGCACGTGATCCGTTACTTCGATAACGCCGCCGTTTAATTTCAAATCATGAATCAAAAGGCGCGGTAACCCGCCCGTTTTTCCACTAACTTCTTCAGGTTGCTGTGGTGTATTTTTTACCGCATCGGCCAACATACGACTGAGACGAGAATCTAGCGCCTTAAAACGTTCGTAATAGACATAGGCATTGTCGAGGCGGATTTCACGAAATGTCCAGGCCCAGCGGAACAGGCTCGACAGCTGAAAGTTGATAAAAAAATCGTCAAAAGCAGCCAATTTTACGCCATCGGTATCCTGCATTTCGAATTGCTGGATACGCAGACTGAGTTCATAGGGGTTAAACAAAACCGCTTGGATACGAGCGTTACGCCCCAGGTCGTCCTCAACCAAATCAACGAGCTTAGTTTTAATAATGGCTGAAACTGCAAAAAATCCGAACAGAGTATAAAACAGCAACACAATAATCGCCCAACAGCGTTTGCGTCGCAGGTTAAACCATTTGGACTCCCCAGCTGCTGATACCGGACCAAAGATTGTTTTTGTTGTTGTCATAACGCGGCTCGAAAGTTTGTGAGGTTAGCTAAAGTTACCGCATAGCTTTACTAGATTAGCAAAAAAGACTCTCTCTCAGCAAAGCCAAAACCGTACATTCAAAGACAGCAAGAGACCTTGCACGAGTCGAAATTTTATTTACTGGCACCAACAGTAGGCGCCTTTAGGCGTGGCAAAAATGCACGGAGTGAGGGAGTTTATGCTTATAAATGATCGATTGAGTACCTTTTTCCAACAGTAAGTGCTTTAAGCAAACACCGCCAGAAGACAAAAGAGCAATAGTGCGAAAGTCTCAGTAAATTAGGATTTACTACTGCGAATCAACACATAGGTCGCACCCGAACCACCATGTCGACTCTGGGCGCTGTGAAACGCAAGCACATCGGGCAGCTGCGGCAACCAACTGTTGATACAGCTTTTTAATATCGCCGGCTTTGAACGCCCTTCACCTTTGCCGTGAGTAATTAATGCAAAGCGTACGTCGTGCTGATAACAGTCACGGATAAACTCCAGTACAATACTGCGTGCAGCCTCAACCGTCATTCCATGCAGGTCGACCTGCGCCTCCATAGGCAACAAGCCCTGACGAAGTTTTTTGAACAAGCCGTGCTGGATACCTGTACGCATAAAGCTCAAGGTTGCCTGCGCCTCAACTTGCTGTACATGATCCACTGACAAAGGACCACTGACACTGTCATCAATAGACTGAGCAGCTTCACGTCGAGTGCGTAACACTTCTTTATCGAGCCCCTCAGGGCGCAAACGCACCTTGGCCTCTGTTTTTATAGGCTTCACATCACCCATGATAGACCTGAACAGGTCTAAATCATCATCACTCACAACAACCTCTAATTATCATTACAGCTTTGACTCTTAATTTTCCTATTTGTCCATAAGAGCGCAATCGTAGGCAACCCGGTCTCTTCACGTTATACTCGCGCTTTGACAATTATTTGAACACAGGCCAATGAAAAAACTGATCTTTATCCTCACTCTCGGTATTTTTGCGCTCAGCGGCTGCGGCCAAAAAGGGCCCCTTTATTTACCCGAGCCAGAAGTTGAAACTTCGCCAAGTGTAGAAGCAAACAACAACTAATGCAGCTCCGCCTCGCAAATTACTTGAAGACCTGATTCATGGATTATTTTAACCAGCGTAATGGCGAACTTTACGCCGAAGACGTACCCGTCGCCAACATTGCTGAGCAATACGGTACACCCTGCTACATCTATTCCCGCGCCACTTTGGAACGCCATTTTAAAGCTTATGTGGATGCCTGTGGTAGCCAATCGCATCTAATTTGTTACGCGGTAAAAGCCAACTCCAACATTGGCGTATTAAATATACTGGCACGACAGGGCGCTGGCTTTGATATTGTTTCCGTCGGCGAATTGGAGCGCGTATTAGCCGCCGGTGGCGACGCGCGCAAAGTAGTCTTCTCTGGTGTTGGCAAGCAGGCCCATGAAATCCGCCGCGCATTGGAAGTCGGCGTGTTCTGCTTCAACGTTGAATCCGAAGCCGAACTGGCAATGATCAACGAAATTGCAGGCGAAATGGATATGATTGCACCCATTTCCCTACGCGTGAATCCTGATGTGGACGCCAAAACACACCCGTATATTTCCACTGGGCTAAAGGAAAATAAGTTCGGTATCGATATTAAACTGGCGCCAGCCGTTTATCGTCAGGCCGCCAACATGGATAACGTCGAAATTCGCGGTGTTGATTGCCACATCGGCAGCCAGCTCACGGAGATCAAACCGTTTCTAGATGCGCTGGATCGAGTATTGGCTCTTATCGACACATTGGCCGAAGATCACATCACCCTGTATCACCTGGATTTAGGTGGCGGCCTAGGTGTCACCTACAATGACGAAAAGCCTCCACACCCAAGCGAATATGCCGCCGCCATTGTTAATAAGCTTCAAGGCCGCGAGCTGACACTTATTTTTGAGCCAGGCCGGTCCATCGCTGCCAATGCAGGCATTCTGGTAACCGAAGTTGCATTACTGAAACATACTGCCGATAAAAATTTCGCCGTCGTCGATGCCGCCATGAATGATCTGATTCGTCCGGCACTGTACCAAGCTTGGCAGGCCATTGAGCCTGTTCATCCTCGCACTGGCGCCGCCAATCACTACGACATTGTCGGCCCGATTTGTGAAACCGGTGATTTTTTAGGCAAAGATCGTCAATTAAATCTGGAGGCGGGCGACCTGTTGGCGATTCGCTCATCCGGCGCCTACGGTTTCACCATGAGTTCCAACTACAACTCCCGCAATCGGGCGGCTGAGATAATAGTAGCAGGGGATCAGTGCCATGTTGTGCGTCGTCGCGAAACTTTTGCCGACCAAATTGCGCTGGAAACAGTTTTACCAAGCGAATAAAACTTACATTGGTTTAATGACTAAAATCCATTAGCCTAGCAGCTAGTCATCTAAGAATGCGGGATCTTACTGCCAAATGCTTTTAAAATTCACCAAAATGCACGGTTGTGGCAACGACTTCATGGTTATCGACCTAGTCAGCCAATACGTGAAACTCAAGCAGCATCTGATCCCACGCTGGGCGGATCGTCATTTTGGTATTGGCTTCGACCAGCTGCTGGTTGTTGAGCCTCCACAGTCTCCCGCTGCCGATTTCCGTTATCGCATCTTTAATGCTGACGGCTCCGAAGTTGAGCAGTGCGGCAATGGCGCTCGCTGTTTTGCGCTGTTTGTGCGCGACAGAAAGCTCACCAATAAAACTCATTTGGTGGTAGAGACCAAAGGCGGCATCATTGAGCTGTTTGTAACTAATAACAACGAAGTTACTGTGGATATGGGAGCACCTATTCTGCTACCCGAAAAAATCCCCTTTGTCGCCGAAAACCAGTCTATCGGCTACGAAGTTGAGGCGAACGGACAGAATCTTGATGTCAGCGCGGTATCCATGGGGAACCCCCACAGCGTGATGCTAGTCGAGAATGTAAAAACTGCCGATATAGAAACACTGGGGCCACTGATTGAAAGTCACAGCCGCTTTCCACAACGTACTAACGCCGGCTTCATGCAGATAATCAGCCCATCTGAAATTCGTCTGCGCGTTTATGAACGCGGCTCCGGTGAGACTCTGGCCTGTGGGACCGGAGCCTGTGCAGCGGTAGTCGCTGGGCGTTTACGAGGCCTGCTCGACGAAACCGTTACAGTACATCTGCCCGGTGGTAGCTTAACCATTGTTTGGCCTGGCGAAGGTCAGCCTGTCAAAATGACAGGCCCCTGCAAAAAAGTATTTGAAGGACGTATTTACCTATGAGCGACGTAACCAGCACCGCAAGCAAATTACCTGCACAGGAAAAGGCCAGCCCAGAGCAGGTCGCCGATTACTTGCTCAGCCACCCTGATTTTCTGGAAGAGCATAGCTACCTGCTGACTGAGCTGACCGTTAAGCATCAATCTGGACAGAGCATATCCTTGGTTGAACGTCAGGTTTCCGCTTTGCGTCAGGAAAATCAGCAGCTCAAACAGCAGCTCTCAACACTGATCAGCAATGCCCAGCAGAACGATCAGCTACTGGAAAAAACCAAAGCATTAATACTTCAACTCATGAATAGCGAAGGTTGTAGCGAAATTCAGGCACAAATTGAATTTACGATGGTGAATGACTTTGGCAGTAGCGCCTGTAAGCTTTTGTTAGTAACAAACGAGGAAGGAGCGGGACACCTGTCTTATCCACAAAGCAAAGCAGAGCTTTCGCGCTTTATTGAAAAGGATCACGCCTATTGTGGTTTGTTGCGCGAGCAGGAAAAACAGCTGTTGTTTGCCGAACAGGCAGAGCAAGTGGGTTCTGCGGCAGTATTACCGTTACGCAACGATGGCGAACTCATTGCATTACTCGCCATCGGTAATGCCGATAAAAATTATTACCGCGAAAACATGAGTACCGGCCTGCTCGATTATATTGGTCAGGTCACCACTACACTGCTGACTGATTAATCAAATCGGAGACTGAAAATCGGCGCATCATCGCCGATTTAAACGCAAAGATTGGCTATTGTTAACTCAATCAGTACGCTCGTAGAGCAAATCCCACACCCCATGCCCCAAGCGCTCACCACGGCGTTCAAACTTGGTTTCAGGGCGATAATCAGGCTTTGCACTGTATAACTCGTCCCCAGCCTGGTTTTTATAACCTGGCACACCAGCCATCAACTTGACGATAAATTCAGCATAATCCTGCCAATCGGTGGCGGCATGGAAGATGCCGTCTGACATCAGCTTTTCTCGCACTAACGCCATAAACTCAGGACGTACGATACGTCGCTTGTTATGGCGTCTTTTGTGCCAAGGATCAGGGAAAAACAACTGTAAACGGCGCAGGCTTTGCACAGGAATACACTGCTTTAACACCTCAATGGCATCATCGCAGTAGACACGCAGGTTTTTCAATTCGTACTCTTCGGCCAAATGCAGCAAACGCCCCACGCCCGGGCGGTGTACTTCGATACCGATGAAATTAGTTTCCGGTGCAGCTTTGGCCATTTGCGCCAAGGAGTCGCCCATACCAAAACCCACTTCAGCCACGACGGGAGCATCGTTACCAAACACCGCCTGCGCATCAATCAAACCTCCTGCCAATTCCAGCCCATAAATTGACCATAATTCGTTATAACCACGCTGCTGCGCTTCGGTCATACGGCCGGCGCGAATCACAAAACTCTTAATGCGGCGTTTTTTATCTTCGTCTACTGTATCGTTGCTCATATCTTAAATTTTAACTACTTTGAATTTAGTTGCTGAGAAAGCCAATAATAACCAGCCAATCATAAATGCCGTGCCACCAATCGGGGTAACAGGTCCAACCCATTTTATTTCTGTCAGTGCCAAAGCATACAAGCTGCCACTGAACAAAATCATGCCCGCAATAAAAAAGCCCCCGCTCCAGCGCAGAAGCTTTTGCGCTGGAAACAAGTAGGCGAGGATGCCCACCATCAGCAATGAAAGTGCGTGATACATCTGATATTGCGCACCGGTATTAAAGACAATAAGTAACGATGCATCAATCTGCCCACGCAAAGCATGCGCACCAAAGGCTCCCAACACAACAGCTAATAATCCAGCTAATGCGCCAACAACAATAAACGTTTTAGCCATTTGCTTTGTTCCTACTTATCGCTCTGGCCATTAAAAATAGCTGACCATAAAAAAGCCGCTGCTGGACTCGCCAGCAGCGGCTACTTGTAACAACGAGGCAGCTAGCTTTGCATTGCCACTTTAATTTTCTTCATCGCATTTTTTTCAAGCTGACGAATACGTTCAGCAGAGATGCCGTATTTATCGGCCAAATCGTGCAGGGTAGACTTCTGCTCGGTTAGCCAGCGCGCATTCAAAATATCTTTGCTACGCTCGTCCAGATCTCGCATTGCAGACATCAACGAATCATTAGACTTTTTCTGCCAGTCTTGCTGTTCCAGCAAATCAACCGGATCCTGACGCTTATCTTCAAGATAGTTAGCTGGAGCCTGATAAGCACTGTCATCGTCATCATCGACACCCATATCAAACGGGGCGTCATGTGCGCTCAGACGGCCTTCCATCTGACGAACGACCTTGGCATCAACGCCTAGGTCTTCGGCAATGGCATTTACTTCATCGTTGTTCAGCCAGGCCAGACTTTTCTTGGCACCACGCAGGTTAAAGAACAATTTACGTTGTGCTTTAGTGGTTGCGACTTTAACGATGCGCCAGTTGCGCAGAATATATTCATGAATTTCAGCTTTGATCCAATGCACCGCAAAGGATACCAGACGTACGCCGCGTTCAGGATCAAAGCGTTTGACGGCTTTCATCAGGCCCACGTTACCTTCTTGAATCAGATCGCCCTGAGGCAAACCATAACCGGAGTAGCTTTTAGCAATGTGCACCACAAATCGCAGATGCGACATAATCAGTTGACGCGCAGCATCCAGATCTTCCTGGTAATACAAACGCTCAGCTAATTCCTTCTCCTGATCAACGGTCAAGACAGGAATACCAGACACATTGGTCACATAAGCAGCAAGATTCTGCCCTGGGACCATATTATCTATAGCAGCTAACAACTTCATAGTAACTCCGGTATAAAAACGGTTTGGGATATTAACACGCAGGATTAGAAGTGCCAATATCCAAAAAGTTCCTTTAATACCATTTAGTTATAATAAAACTACCAGAAAGATCCTTACCTAGGCTCAATTTTGCTCAAATGCCGCCCGACCGCTAACCATGCGCCCAACAATCCAAGCAGCCCGCTAAAGGCCCATAACGACAGGGTGGTCAAAAACCCCAAACCGGACAAACCGAAATCACTATCATAAGCTGCGACTAATTCCGCCACAGAACCCGAGAGCCAATAAATCACCACATTAACCAACAGCCAAGCCAGCAAACCGCCACCCAAGCCATACCAGATACCGGTATACAGGAAAGGGCGTCGCACAAAGGCATCAGTAGCTCCCACCAGCTTCACCACGACAATTTCAGCACGCCTCGATTCAATAGCCAAACGCACAGTATTGCCCACTACCAGCAAAACGGCAGTTCCCAGCAACAAGCCCAGCGTAAGCACCATACGCTGACCCAGCGCCATAATCCGAAACAACCGGTCCATCCACTGCAAATCCAGCTGCGCCTGCTCGACATCGGGTAAATCCTGTAAACGAGAGAGTAACGTCTGTGTCGATTTCAAATCAACGCTATCTGTACGCGGCGATACAACCACCACGGCAGGCAAAGGATTTTCATTCAAGTACTGCAGCGCATCGCCAAACCCAGAGAACTGCTTGAATTCCTCCAGCGCCTCATTGGGCGAGATATAACGAACCTGCTGCACCGCATTCCAACTCTGGATGTGCTGCACCAACTTGCGACCCTGCTTCTCATTAATTTTTTGCTCAAGATAAACGGAAATCTGCGCCGCATCATCCCACTCTTGGCTCAACTGCTGTGCGTTTTGCAGAAAAACATACAAGCCAACGGGCAATGTCAACGCGATGGCAATCACCAGCCAGGTCATCAGGCTGGCGAAAGGGGTAGCCAGTAATCGCAACAGGCTTTCTTTAGCCACCTGTCGATGATGCATAAAATAGCTTTTTAAACGACTATTGCGTGCAACTGCACCATGACTGGCGCCTTTTTCAACTTTTCGCCGCTCAGGCTGATTTCGTGGATGCTGCTGGCTTTGTTCGCTCCGCTCCTTTTTAGGCCACATTTCAAACCACCCCATCACTCATAAGACGACCCTGTTGCAGTGTCAATATGCGATGCTTCATACGTGCAATCAGAGATAAATCGTGGGTCGCAATCATCACCGTCACACCCACCTGATTAAACTGCTCAAAGAGGCGCATGATTTCAGTGGAAAGTTCGGGATCAAGATTGCCGGTCGGCTCATCGGCTAGCAGCAAAGCCGGCTTATTCACCACCGCCCGCGCAATACCAACACGCTGCTGCTCTCCACCGGACAACGCCAGCGGCAGCAGTTTTTCCTTACTGAGCAGTCCAACTTTATCCAATGCCGCACGTACTCGACGGCCTATTTCGCGTGACTGCGCACCGGAGATAATCAACGGCAGGGCAATATTGTCATACACACTGCGATCAAACAGCAGCTGATGATCCTGAAAAACCAGGCCGATATTACGACGATAATAGGGAATTTTTCGCCGTTTAATTTCACCCAGATCACGATCAGAGACCACCACCTTGCCGCGGGTTGAACGCTCCATCAGCATAATCAGCTTCAGCAACGTACTTTTACCCGCGCCCGAGTGACCGGTCAAGAAGGCCATTTCACCCTGCGTAACATGGAAGCTCAGCTCACTGAGAGCCTCATAGCCGTCCTCGTAGCGTTTGGTCACCTGTTCAAAGTTAATCATTCAGATCGACACCTTTTCCGGCAAAATCATCCTGCTCGATTAATCGAACAATGCCTCTACAAACTCATCGGCATCAAATGGGCGCAGGTCATCAATTTTTTCACCCACGCCAATAAAGCGAATTGGCAGCCCTAATTGCTTGGCAACGGCAAAGATCACGCCGCCCTTAGCCGTACCATCGAGCTTCGTCATGCTGATGCCAGTCACGCCAACGGCTTTATTAAACAGCGCTGCCTGACTTAATGCGTTTTGCCCCGTCCCAGCATCCAGCACCAACATCACTTCATGTGGCGCAGCAGCATCCAGCTTGGACATAACACGCTTCACCTTGGTTAGCTCAGCCATCAGGTTGTCTTTGTTCTGCAAACGTCCTGCAGTATCGGCAATCAGCACATCAATGCCACGCGCGCGCGCCGACTCCACCGCATCAAAAATAACAGACGCGCTATCCGCGCCCATATGCTGTGCCACCACAGGCACGTCGTTACGCGTTCCCCATTCCTGTAATTGCTCAACTGCTGCCGCCCGGAAAGTATCTCCAGCAGCCAGCATGACACTACGGCCTTCACTTTGTAGCCGCTTGGCGAGCTTCCCAATGGTTGTCGTTTTACCGGCACCATTCACACCCACCATCAGAATCACATAGGGCTTCTTGTCGGTAACCTGCAAGGGCAACGCACAGGGCTTAATAATATTACGCAACTCCTGCTTGAGCGCCGCATAAAGTGCATCCGAATCCTTCAGCGCTTTGCGCTCCAGTTGTTCAGTCAGGCTATCGATGACGTGACCTACCGCCTCAACACCCATATCCGCCATCAACAGCTGCTCTTCGATTTCCTCCAGCAGGTCTTCGTCAATGGCTTTTTTACCCATCAACAGGCCACTGATGCCGTCACTGAAACTTGAGCGAGTACGACTCAGACCCTGTTTAACACGGGCAAAAAAGGATTTTGCCTCTGGCTCTTCAGCCTGAGCAGCTTCAATCACAACTTCAACCGGCGCTTCGACCGGCTCAATTACAACCTCAAAGACTTCCTCTTCGGCCTGAGCTTCCGCCTTGGGAGCTGGCTGAGAAAGCGGCACAGGGGCAGGGCGGTTACCAGCATCGGCCCTTTTATCCACTGGTGTCGCGGCGGGGGTACGAGTTTTAGCCTTACGCGCGCAATCCACGATAAATCCCAATACAAGGGCCACAAATATCACTACACCGATCAGTAGGGCGGTATCATTCATTAAACTATTTCCATCACAATGGGTTGATCAAATTCGAAGGCGGATCGAGCCAATTTATGTCGTTTCGACGCTATCAGCCAATACCCGAAATCGGCTATCCTACCACTTGTACAGCCGATAAGGGAGACTCTAGAAAGCCCTGCCCGGACAACTTCTTTCACAACACAAGCTGCACCACTCTGGAGAATGTCGATGGCACCCCAACAACACCGTTTCAGCCGCCGCTTTCTAACTATTTTGATCTTTATAACCTGCGTTGCCATTGTGTTGCTATCAAAGCTAGATGAAGCTGAAGAAGCTGAAGAAGCTCAGCAACCTGCGCCCGCCAGTTCGACGCAGCAACAGTCCAACCAGCCCTGATTTATCAATTATGTCTCGTCATTCAAAACCACGCACACGCAATAGCCACACTAGTAGCAAAAACAGCGGCCAAAACAACACCCTACGCATCATCGCCGGCAAATGGCGGGGCCGCAAAGTACCCTTTCCCGATAGCGAAGGCCTACGTCCCACCAGCGACCGGGTTCGCGAAACACTGTTTAACTGGCTGGCCCCGATCATTAGCGGCGCTCGCTGCCTGGATCTGTTCAGCGGCAGTGGCGCACTTAGCTTTGAGGCCCTATCACGTGGTGCAGAACACGCCACGCTGATCGATGCCAGCTCTCGCGTTAGCAGTCAATTACAGAAAAACCTCAGCGAATTGCAGTGCAATAACGCCAACGTGCTGACAACAAACACGATTAACTGGCTAAAAGACACAAACAACCAACAAAAACCCTTCGATATCGTTTTTCTTGATCCACCCTTCAATCAACAACTGGTCGCGCCAAGCTGCGAACTTCTGGATAGTCAGGGTCTGGTGGAAGAGGGCAGCTATATTTACATCGAAACCGAAGCTAACCTGGCGCTGCAACTTCCACAAAGCTGGTACATTCATCGCGAAAAGAAAGCCGGGCAGGTGGCCTATTACCTTTGCATCAAGGAAGCGGTCTAACTAAAGACTCGCCGTCATTTGTGCCGAGGCAGCGAATTCGCTACCATCCCAGCATTATCAGACCTTTTTAGCAGATACCTGAGCCAATGAAAAAAACCGCCATCTATCCAGGCACCTTTGATCCCATTACCCATGGTCACACCGATCTGGTTGAGCGCGCCGCCAAGTTGTTTGACCATGTGATTGTTGCCATCGCCGCCAACACCAAAAAAGGTCCCATGCTGGATCTTGATCTACGCATTGAATTAGCCAGCCAGGTGCTGGGGCATCTTAATAACGTCGAGGTCTGTGGTTTTTCCTGCCTGCTCACCAAGTTTGCTGAAAAACGTGCCGCTAATATTATTATTCGCGGCCTGCGTGCGGTATCGGATTTTGAATACGAATTCCAACTCGCCAATATGAACCGCGCACAAAGCCCCGACATCGAAAGCGTATTCCTGACGCCGTCCGAACAATATTCCTTTGTATCATCTACGCTGATACGGGAAATTGCCTCACTTGACGGTGACGTCTCTAAGTTCGTACACCCGGTTGTTAATAGCGCGCTGAAAAAGCATTTAGGCATGGGCTAACATGGCGTTAATCATTACCGACGAGTGCATCAACTGCGATGTCTGCGAACCAGAATGTCCAAATGAAGCGATCTATCAGGGTGAAATGATTTACGAAATTGATCCTGACCTATGCACCCAATGCGTTGGTCACTTTGATGAGCCACAGTGCCAGATTGTCTGTCCCGTAGAATGCATCCCGCTGGACCCGGCCCATCAGGAAACAGAGGAACAGCTGATGGATAAATACCAGCTGCTAATGGGCGCAAAGGATGAGGAACCCTAAATCCAGACCAAGAACTAACGCTGACAGCGCGAGCAAAACACCGTACTGCGCTGAGCGAGTCGAACTTCCTTTAACTTTTCACCACATTTAACACAGGGCAAACCTGCGCGCCCGTAGACCTGCAGCGATTGCTTGAAATACCCCGGCTTTCCATCACCGCCAACAAAATCCTTCAGGGTAGTACCCCCGCTGGCAATCGCTTCAGCCAGAGTTTCCTTGATCTCTTTTACCAACCGCTGATAACGCGACAAGGAAATTCGCCCGGCAGCGCGCTTGGGGTGAATACCAGCCCGGAACAACGCTTCATTGGCATAAATATTACCCACACCCACCACCACATGACCATCCATGATAAAGCTTTTCACTGGCACTTTGCGCTGACCGGCCAGGTTGCGTAAATACTCACCCGTGAACGCCTCTGACAATGGCTCTGGCCCCAGGTTTTTTAGCAGTTCATGCTCAAAAGCTTCACCCTGCAACCATAAAATGGCGCCAAAGCGGCGTGGATCGGTATAACGCAGCACATTACCGTTTGCTAGCTGAAAGTCGGCATGATCGTGAGCACCAAGCTCCGCGCCAGATGCAACAATACGCAAACTGCCGGACATACCGAGATGAATCATCAGCGTGCCAGAAGCCACTCTAAATAGCAGGTACTTGCCGCGCCGCTCCACTGTTTCAATTCGTTGACCAACAAGCAGCTCCGGCAATTCAGCTGGTACAGGCCAACGCAGCGTGGGCTGACGCACCACCACTGCGGAGACACACTGACCAATAACGTGCGGCGCAACGCCTCTGCAAGTGGTTTCAACTTCAGGCAACTCGGGCATCAATCAACCTCAACTGGATTCCACAAAATCGACAGACACAAAAAAGCCCAGACAAGCTGGGCTTTTTTAAACCAAGCATAAACAGCTTACTTGATCTTAGCTTCCTTGTAGCTCACGTGCTTGCGAACTACTGGATCGTACTTTTTGATTTCCATCTTGTCAGGCATGGTACGTTTGTTCTTAGTGGTCGTGTAGAAGTGACCTGTACCTGCAGATGAAACTAATTTAATCTTATCGCGCATGACTCTCTTACTCCTGGCTCAGTAACCGGCTTAAACTTTAACGCCGTTGGCACGGATATCAGCCAATACCTGATCGATGCCTTTTTTATCGATAATACGCATACCTTTAGTAGTAATGCGCAACTTAACAAAACGTTTTTCAGACTCAACCCAGAAACGGTGCGTTTGCAGGTTAGGCAAAAAACGACGACGCGTTCTGTTCTTCGCGTGTGAAACATTATTTCCAGCTACTGGACGCTTTCCTGTAACCTGACAAACCTTAGACATGATGAATTCCTACTTAATAAATCTGGTCATAAAAATCTGGTTTTTACGGACAACATTGGAGTTGCTTCGTAAAAGGGCCCGCATTTATACCAGAAGCAAACTGCTCTGACAAGTATTCGGCCATTAAAGGCGCGAATTATAGTGGCTTAAATGTATATTTCAACCGTTACGGCTAAAGTGCAACTACAGCCAGCCTCGCTCCGCAAAGGACACAACGTCACCATCACCCACCACCATGTGATCCAGCACTCGCACATCAATTAACGTCATAGCTTTACGAATATGCTCGGTAATTTGCCGATCGGCCTGACTGGGATCCGCCACGCCGGAGGGGTGGTTATGGGCCAAAATCACCGCTACGGCATTATATTCTAATGCCGCTTTTACTAATTCCCGCGGATAAACACTTGCGCTATCAATGGTGCCGTAAAAATGCGGCTGGTAATGAATGAGGCGATGCTGACTATCCAAATACAAACAGGCAAACACCTCCTGATGGCAGTCGCGCAGACGCGCCCGCAGGAAGTTTCGTGTCGCAATGGGGTTAGCAAAGACGTCACTGCGCTCAAGCTGTTCGCCCAAATGACGCCGCGCCATTTCCAGCACCGCCTGTAGTTGGGCAAACTTTGCCAACCCTAAACCAGCATGGGCGGTGAAACCGTCAAAATCCGCTTCTAATATCGCTCGCAAGCTACCGAAGGCTGTTAA
>Ga0209292_1002326_pt1 | contig 21965 bp, 14 predicted proteins | sample GOMGulsemesocosm_2_FD_184634 | JGI IMG/M metagenome (GOLD analysis project Ga0209292, IMG submission 184634) | Methane-oxidizing microbial communities from mesocosms in the Gulf of Mexico - GOM9C Gulf of Mexico (SPAdes) (version 2) | ecosystem: Environmental > Aquatic > Marine > Cold seeps... | reverse complement strand
ATAACTAAGGCTTAGACGATTAAGCAATCATAGCTGTGCTTATTTGGCGTCTGGATGCTTGATAAATTGTAATTAAACACATATAATTATCCTAAGATTTATGAAATGCCCTGATTAATAAACGTCTTCTCGCCAAAGTAGTGGTTTATTTTTCAGGGTTTTTTTCTGTCTAAATTTTGTCTAGCACCAACTTCTTCAGTCAGTAACCAATCAAACTATCTTACAACAAAACTGAAATATTTGTTAATCATTTTATGATCCTACCTAACGAAGGATCGAGTTGATCGTTTTATCATGCTGTAAATAACTTCATTGGCGTAAAGCTAATTATCTTTGTCACTCATAAAACCGTTTCAATACTGTGTATGATACATCGATTTCAGATGCCATTGTGAATTGGCCGAATTTTGAAATTTAACGTTTCAAAAAATATAGTTTCAACGATCTCATCAAAATATAACCTCTCTACCGAATACACTAAATAAGGTTTTCAGCCCAAATTTAACTGAAACACACTTTCTCTGTAATGGTGCAAAATCATTCCACCCAAAAGGCCGGTTAGAATCGGTTTAAAAGAGGTTAAACGGAGCTTAGAGGCATTCATTTACTTGAGTAGTGAAATGCTGTTTATACGCATAACGCATGTTATGTAAGATCTGAATAAGAAAATGGTTCGCTACGTGAAATCTAGCGAACTTACTCCCACCAAAAGTTAGTTCAGGCCTATAACTAATAGCCATCAAACATCCCAGTGTGTTTTCATATTTTTTGTAATAAAAAAATTGAGGTTAAACTCACTGAGCCACCACAAGTCTTAGTATTAAAATAGTATATTCCATATCGTTATTTACTTATGAAAATTATCTATAAAAAAACATTTGAAAAAAGATCGCTTCATTATATACAATAATTGCCAAGAGGAACGTTTCACTGAAAGTCCCTCTTTTAATACTATGATTTATTTTGTATTGCTTCTTTGGAGGATATATTATGAACACTATCGATTTAACCCCTCTTTACCGTAGTACGATTGGCTTTGACCGATTTGCTCCTTTATTTAGTAGTTTATTAGGTGGCGATAATACAGTACCAACTTATCCACCTTATAATATTGAAACTCATGGAGAAGATAAATATTCAGTTACAGTAGCTGTAGCTGGTTTTTCTGAGCATGAACTAGATATTAATGTAGAAAAAGGAGTCCTTACTGTTTCTGGGGACAAAGGGTATAAAGAGGATAAGGAAGAACACCGATTCCTTTATCAAGGCATAGCTAACCGGGTGTTTAAACGTAAGTTTAATCTGACCGAAAATGTAGAGGTCACAGGTGCTAATCTTGAGCATGGGTTATTAACAATTAACCTGGTTAAAGAGATACCAGAAACTATGAAACTTAAAAAAATAGCCATTAATCAGGAGGTCGAAATTATAGACGATCAAACTAAAAAGGTCATTTGATTTAGTGTAAGGGCTGCTTTGCAGCCCTATTTATTTTAGCTCCTTCGTGAATATAGTGAACCAACACCCACTCAAAATAATTTCAGGTGCGTAACTGACTGCCATAAATATCCTAATGATATTTAAGCTTTAGCAGCGCTATTGCTCGTATCCTCACTGTTCGTGTCGCCAAAATTGATAAAAACACATCAACCCCGACACTCTCAGTGAGTCATTTTTAATATGTTACTAGGGACGTTAAAATCACCCAGTTGCCCAGCCCTCAAATTTTGTGACGACTTAATTAACGTCTATCAAATCCCCAATGAGAAATAAAACAAGATGTTGCATGTTTCATGTTTCATGTTTCATTTTTCATTAGGCGTAGGCGAGTTCTTTATGTAAGGCTTCAACCGCTAATTTAATTACATCCGCATTAGTTAACTTCTGATCTGAATAGTATGTCTTAAGGTCATTCAGCGAATTAATTAAATCTACATCAACAGTTACACTGCTAACCTTAAACTTACCTAATCGTTTATTTCTAGATCTAACACTACGTAAACTTGCTCGCAATGATTTTATATAGTCAGGCTTAAGCTGTTCAACTAGCAGGTTAACATAAGACTCTATCGCTTTATCCACATCTTCATTTGAGGCGCGGATAATTCGTTTTATATGACTGATATCCATTACTCTACATTTATCAGTATGAGCTTGATATGCTTCTTCATAATCACACTTTACTTTATTATAAAGATATAGCGCCTCTTCCCTTTCAACTTTAAACACAATAATTACTCTGTTGCATGTTTCATGTGTTTATTTTATCACAAGCGTGGAGGTGTTGCATGTTGCGTGTGTTAGATTACGGTTCGCTAAGTCTTCTCTAGCGAACCAACGTACTACCCATCTTAATAACCTCATCATTTGACAGCACCCCACTATGTACATACAATGTATGTATGATTAAATTCGATTGGAATCCAGCGAAAGCTGATATAAACATCAAAAAACATGGCGTATCGTTCGAAGAGTCACGTTCAGTATTCTACGATGAATTCGCGGTACAGTTTTTTGATCAAGATAACTCTGATGTTGAAGATCGTTTTTTAATGCTGGGGATGAGTAATGAAACCAATATTCTTATTGTTTGCCATTGTGAAAGGGATAATGGAAACACGATTCGAATTATTTCATCTAGAAAAGCAACGAAGAACGAACAAAAGCATTATCGTAGAGGGCATTAAAAATGAAAGATGAATATGATTTTTCTAAAATGAAGTCTCGCAAGAACCCCTATGCGAGCAAGCTAAAAAAACCGGTCACAATGCGCTTAGGTGAGGACGTTATAACTTACTTCAAAGATATGGCTGAAGAGTCTGGAGTACCTTACCAGAGCCTAATAAACCTATATTTACGTGATTGTGTAGCAACACATAGAAAAATTGATATGACGTGGAATGCGTAGCATCCTAGTATCAGTTTATAACGGATATTATATTTAATTGTGGTTCGCTACGTGAAATCTAGCGAACTAACTCCCACCAATAATGATTCCTGGCACGCAGCTAACGGCCATCAAACATCCCAATGAGATTTAAGCTTTAGCAGCGCTATCGCTCGCAACCTCACTATTCGTGTCGCCAAGATTGATAAAAACACATCAATCCCGACACTCTCAGTGAGTCATTTTAATATGTTACTAGGGGCGTTAAAATCACCCTATTGCCCTGCCCTCAAATTCTGTGACGACTTAATTAACGTCTATCAAATTCCCAATGAGAAATGCAATGAGGTGTTGCATGTTTCACTGGGCATGGGCGAGTTCTTTATGTAAGACTTCAACCGCTAATTTAATTACATCCGCATTAGTTAACTTCTGATCTGAATAGTATGTCTTAAGGTCATTCAGCGAATTAATCAAATCGACATCAACAGTTACACTGCTAACCTTGGACTTACCTAATCGTTTATTTCTAGATCTAACACTACGCAAACTTGCTCGCAATGATTTTATATAGTCAGGCTTAAGTTGTTCAACTAGCAGGTTAACATAAGACTCTATCGCTTTATCCACGTCTTCATTTGAGGCGCGGATAATTCGTTTTATATGACTGACATCCATTACTCTACATTTATCAGTATGAGCTTGATATGCCTCTTCATAATCACGCTTTACTTTATTATAAAGATATAACGCCTCTTCCCTTTCAATATAATAATCATGTTGCATGTGTTTATTTTATCACAAATGAGGGCTTGTTGCATGTTTCAGGATTGCGTGTTTTCACCTTTATGTTAATAGGCCGCTCAAGGACGATTTATCTCTAGATCAATAAGGCCTCCTAATTGGAAACCAAACTCAATAAACTTCTACACACCCGGGAAACTAGGTAGTACGGGTTTCTTTTTTTCTTCCATAGCTAACGAACATAAAATTAAAGTTGTAATTGATAATCATTATCATTAAGATTTACTTATTGTTTAGGAAATCAATTACGCTACAATATGTAATTATAATAGATGGAGGTGCATGGATGCGTGTCTTCTATCCAGCTGAAATAGCGCAGAAGTTTTTCTAGAAAAGCGTGGGGGAGTAAAGAAGCAGATCCTAGTTTAATTACTATACCTGGCGGACATATCGACGACGGTGAAACTAAATACGGAGCAAGAAGCTGACAATGTCAAATTGGTATAGCCGCTGACAGTGTTGCTTTAAGTGAAGTAAAAGGGGTTAGTCGTTATCTTTGAGTACAGTTCTAATAAACTGTTTAATAGTGGGCTGAATTCAGTTATCTGATTTCAACTACGCAAAGATTAATATAAACGATTAACATTTTGCCTTAATCAGTTTTATTTATACAATAAGGTAACTTACATGATAAGAAAAATTTTAACATTTTTGATAACCGCAAGCATCACATCATTTTGTGCAAATACTTGGGCTCAAAGCTATATCTATTTAACCAACAATACGCTTCAACCATTAAAGTTAACGGTTAATCAAAGCGGATCTCCTTTGCTTAAAGGTGAGCACTGGTTCCAACATGAAGTATCTGTTGCTCCTCTGGCAACAGTTCGGTTCTTAGAAATGAATCGTGATACGGGAATAAAATCGGGTAAAGACTATTTTTTTGATACGACTGTAACCGCTGAAGATGGTAGTAGCGTTGTACTTCAACAAAAATTAACAGGTACTTTTAGTTTCAGTAATATCTGGCACGGCACAAAACAATCTTCTTGGTTCGATGATCGTGAAATTCATAGCGTTACCCAAGATTTTGCCGGTAAAAACAGCACTATTGCGTTTAAGGCTGAGTCAGCGCGTACAAATGGCGATGATTATTATTATGTCATCCATCCTAAGCAAGTAGATGCGGTACGTGGTTTAAATAATAATATTAATGTATTGGCTTACAATGTGTGGGCGTTAAACCCTATTGGTATATCTGGTATTGTGTCAAAAAGTGCCAGTGAACGTTTCAAACAGCTTAAAGATAAAATAAAAGGTTATGACGCTATTGTATTTTCGGAGTTGTTTGCCAATTCTGAACGAGCAATGCTCCTAGATACACTCAAACTTGAATACCCGTATCAAACACGTGTAGTCGATAAACCAGGCTCTCTTGAAGATGGTGGCGTGTTAATTGTAAGCCGTTGGCCGATTGAAAAAGAAGCTCAAATGACTTTTCAACAGTGTTCTGGCAGTGATTGTATGGCTTCTAAAGGCGTGATGTATGCACAGATTAATAAGGGTGGAAATCCTTACCATATTTTTGGGTCGCATACTCAAGCATGGTCTACAGAAGAAGGTCGAACAGTACGCGCGCAACAATTTGAGCAAATGCGTGATTTTATTGATAACCAAAACATCAGTGGTGCGGAGCCAGTTATTATCGCTGGAGATCTGAATGTGGATAAGATTAAGCATCTTCCTGAATATGAGCAGATGTTAAAAACCTTGATTGCAGAAGAAGTACCAAGATTAAACAGTTATCCATATACCTTTGACGGTACCGTAAATGCTTGGGCAACAGATGATGAAAAAGAATATCTAGATTACGTTTTATATTCCACATCACATTTATCACCTATTTCATCCTCTTCTAAAGTGATTATTCCGCGCAGTATTCACGCGGATGTATTCACAAAATACGATCTTTCTGATCACTTTGGTGTTGCTGGTGAGCTAACGTTTGATACGCCAACGGGAGATACAGATACTGCCGATTAGTTTTAACATAAGGAGCTACCATCCATAACTTCTTATTCTCGTAAAGCACTAGATATATACATCAAGTGCTTTTTATTTTTTATATTAATTTTCAGTGATTTGTATAGAGAATGTTAGAGGGATGGGCGCTAATCCTCTCGAAATTAACCTTAAGATCCTTTGAGATAAGAATATAATGTCTGCCGGCTAATCTTATACTCACTTACTAAAGCCGTTTTGTTTTCACCTGCAACAGCCCTTTGCGTAAGTTCAGTTATTTGTTCCATTCTGAGAGCCTGTTTTCTGCCTTTATATACTCCTTTATTCTTCGCAAGCACGATACCTTCGTGTTGCCGCTCTTTAATCAATGCTCGCTCAAATTCTGAAAATGCTCCCATTACTGATAACAGCAGATTTGACATTGGAGAGTCTTCACCATTAAAAGTGAGCCCTTCTTTAATAAAAAATACACTGTTCCCCTTATTAGTAAGATTTTTGACTAAATGCCTTAAGTCACCAAGATTACGAGCCAGTCTATCCATGCTATGCACAAATACTGTGTCTCCCTCTTTTACGAACTGTAGCAATTCTTGTAGTTGGGGCGGTTGGTATCCTTGCCTGATGCTTTATCAGTAAAAATTCAATCTAGATTTTCACCTTCTAGCTGACGAGTTTCATTTTGCTCAAGTGAGCTTACTCGGACATACCCGATTTTTTTCCCTTTCATTATTTTATCCATGAAATTTGTAAAGTTAGAGTCTGAACCATAGCTTACAGTTGTCAATAAATGTAATATTATAGGCTATCTTTACACTTTTAAGCTATGCGTACTAATGTAATTTAGGGTACACCCCAGTCTGACAAGTTCAATTGCATGAGCGGAACATATGATGGAAATATCTTGAAGAAGGTTTTCGACATAATATGAAAGTTAACGACTAAATCATTTTATGGTTAGCAAACGCGATGTGGATTGAATACCTTGATAATTTAGTTGCGGATACCCTTACTTCACACTACTTCAAAAAACGTCAAACAGTCTAAAAAAAATTTAATACAAACTGGTGATCAGGGATCAGCTCAATTCCTTAGAGTAACTTTTCGCACCATTGGTGCTCAAACCCCATCACCAAGCCGTAAAACACTCCATAAGTAATAAACGTCATGCTGTATGGTGAGGTTTACCAAACCTTTTTCTGGTGTCAAAAAACATGCGTATATTGATATCAGCCTTCCATATCCGAAACTGGTGTCAAAAATATAGGATGTAGACTTAATGATACTTAAAGTGTGTGATACCCCCATATTTGATACCTTTTATAAAAGTGAGTGACCAGTGCGCATTTTCGCCTATTGCCGTGTCTCTACAACAGGGCGTTGTTATATCAGTACGATGTAACAAATGCCTTACAAATACAATCAAACTCAACAGCATCATATTAAGAAGCATACTTACCGACAAAGTAATTATTCAGATTATAACAACGCCCTCAAAAACAGAGGCCGAATAGATATTTGGATATCGGAGGAGACATTAAAGTTTTGGCAAGATGATGTGCGTATTTATGATGGTACTGGTTCAACGGCTAAGTATCCAAATAGCACGATAGAAGCTTGCCATTACTTACGTATGGTATTCAAATTACCTTTACGTCAAACGCAGGGGTTTATCGAAAATATACTTGAGATGTTCAGTGCCAATAACCTTCAATGCCCAGACTATACATTACTTTCGAAGCGACTTAGTTTGTTAGATTTTGATACACCTAAATTTAAACGAAATGAAAAGATGGACGATGATATCGTCGCTATCGCCATTGATTCTACAGGCTTAAAGCGATTTGGTCGGGATGAGTGGCATCAGGAAAAGCATAAGGTGAACGCCAAACGAAGTTGGCGTAAGGCGCATTTTGGGATTAATGGTAACCACATAATTGAAAGTGCAGTCTTAACACATAAAGACGAGATGGATGACCAGATTGTTGATGCTATTTGCGCTCAAATCACAGTAGCTGTCGAGCATATTACCGCAGATAAAATGTATGACACCAATGCTGTTTATCAAACATTGGAAAAGTACTTTCCAGGTGCACAAATTATCATTCCGCCGAAAGATAATACGTTTGCGGATGAGTTCCATCATTCAAAACGAATGAGTAATTTAATTGAAAGCTTTGCTTTAGGGATAATGCGCTGGCAGAAACTTCGGCATTATGGCCGGCGAAATGTGTCAGAAACTGCGATGCAGAGGTATAAAAAAATACTTGGGAATAAGTTACACAGTAGAAATTTTAGTAATCAAAATCAGGAAATGTTATTAGGTTGTTCCATATTAAATCGCTTCACTCATCTCGGCATGCCCAATAGCTACCGAGTTGCCTGATCACGTTCAAAGACAAGTGAGATTGAGTATTGCAACAAAGCCAACTTTGAACGATATCGGGGGATGGGCAAAAATAGCCAATAACCAAATTGAAGCGATGTTAAAAATAGTGGTGCGGGACAGGAAAAATGCGATGTTCCACAAAACATTACTTGGTGCAACGATTGGGGATGTTGTGACGTCGCTAATAGCGACGGCAAGTGAATCAGGCATTAATGTGTTTAATTATTTCACGACGTTGCAACGAGAGCGGGAAAAAGTGAAAAGTAATCCCGAAAAATACTTACCTTGGAATTATTTAGACGATCATGAATAACCTATAAACTTGATTGAAATGACTGAAACTAGGCTAATGCCTAGGTTTAGTCATGCCTGCTGTATTATTTCTGAAGTCACGCTATGTTGTCGTAAGCTCACAAAATATATGATTACAGTGTAATTGAAAAAATTAAAATATGATGAGCATTACTATCGCGACTGTAATCACTCTAACTCATTAATAATATGGTACGCCCCACCCACACGCTAAACTGTACACTCACAAAAAATTTGCGTTTTATAAAACACTATTTTGGTGAGAAAGCACACTATGTCAATTTGATTTATATCTACTTTGCATTATTTTTGGTATAAATATCGTTGTAAATTCAGAACTTATACAACGTTGAAGATATGAATACTCAAATTTTTAGGCTTTGATATAACGTCAACAAGGGGTTATATCAAGTTCAGCTGAAAAGAGTGTTTTGTTTTTGGTATTTGGAAATTATCAGGATAATGTACTTGCTTCATTTAGACAAAGAAACGGAAGGGGTTAACGCTTCTGCAGTTGAGAGCTCTAGGTTGTTAATACAGCTTGTCGGAGCGCTCTCGTTAAGCAATTGTGAGTCTCATTCACTTTCGGAAGTAGCCTTTCCCCAACCTGAAAACTCAGCAGAAAAAATACAGCCGTTAAAGAAACAATTAAGCGCGCTAGGTAAAGAAAATCAAGTACAAATTAAACTATCTCGGCTTAAGTTTAAAAAGCTAGATAATCAGCAAGTACCATTAGCTTTCAAACAAAAAAGCGGTGGCTATGTTGTTTTGGCACGACTTTCTGATGACCAAGCATTAATTCAAATTATGGGTGAAAATAATCCAAGTATTATCAGTCGTGATGAGTTAGCGGCGCAATGGAGTGGGGATATTATTCAGGTTCTGGGGCCAGCATTACGCTTTGACGTATCGTGGTTTATTCCTGAGTTTATCCGTCACCGTAAATTGTTGGGTGAAGTGCTGTTTTTTTCTTTAATGCTTCAACTACTGGCATTGGTGACACCGTTATTTTTCCAAGTCGTGATGGATAAGGTATTGGTGCATAACGCCCTCGTGACCTTAGATGTGTTGGTTATTGTGCTGGTAATAGTGGGTATTTTTGAGGTGGTTTTAAAAGGTATTCGAGAATACCTTTTTGTGCACACTTCCAGCCGCATTGATATTCGGCTCGGTGTTAAGCTGTTTCGTCATTTACTCGGCTTACCTCTGTTGTATTTTAAACACCGTCAAGTGGGTGCGATTATTACGCGCGTGCAAGAACTAGACAGTATTCGTGACTTTTTAACAGGTTCGATGCTCATACTCTGCGTTGATGTGCTGTTCACCTTTGTCTTCTTTGGGGTAATGTACTGGATATCGCCGATATTAACTCTAATTGTATTAGTATCCTTACCGTTTTACTTCTTCCTTGCTCGTTGGACAACGAACCCGCTACAGACTCGTATTGAAGCGCAATTTCAAACTGCCGCAATTAATACGTCATTTTTAAATGAATCAGTGAGCGGTGCGGAAACAGTAAAAAGCTTGGCTATTGAGCCTCAGATGCAGCGCAAGTGGGAAGGGCAAACACAAGAAATGGTCAGCGCAGGTTTTAACACCCAAACTCTCAATGGCTTTATTAGCCACTGTGTGATGTTACTGCAAAAAGTCACCAGTGTGGGCATTATTTGGGTGGGTGCGAACTTGGTAATGTCATTGGAAATCACCATTGGTCAGCTGATTGCCTTCAATATGATGGCTTCACATGTAAGTCAGCCGATAGCCAAACTGGTTGAGCTTTGGCAGCAATTTATCCAAACCAGAGTTGCGGTGGATAAGCTTGGTGATATGCTCAATTTACCTACAGAGCAAGAGTTGGCAAACTATTACCCTGCTACACCGCTTGATGGCAATATCGAGCTGAGTAACTTATCGTTTCGTTACCAGCCTAATGAACCCAATGTGCTTAACAATATCCATCTATCGATAAAGGCAGGTGAAAGCTTGGGTATCGTGGGGCCATCAGGTTCGGGTAAGTCCACATTAGCCCGCGTATTAATGAAGCTTTTCATTCCTTCGGAAGGCGATTTACTACTCGATGGTCTGCCACTATCGAAATTTTCCCCTGAATACTTGCGTAGCCAAATTGGTGTCGTTTTGCAAGAGAATTACTTATTTCACCAAAGCGTGCGAGAAAATATAGCCTTAAAAGACCCGAGCGCATCATTAGATGATGTGGTGGCCTCGGCGAAGCTGGCTGGCGCACATAAATTTATACTGCAATTACCGAAAGGTTATGACTCAATTTTAGCCGAAGGAGGGAGCTCTCTTTCAGGCGGCCAGCGCCAGCGTATTGCGATTGCGCGGGCGCTGATGGCTAACCCTCGCATTCTTATCTTTGATGAAGCCACCAGTGCCTTAGATGATAAATCTCAATCCTTAATTCAAAACAACATGAAATCTATTTGTGCTGGACGTACTGTTATCACCATTGCCCATCGTTTGACAACGGTGCGCCATTGTGACCGTATTATCACTTTAGATAAAGGCCGTATTACAGAGTCGGGTAACCATGATGAATTACTCGCACTCAATGGTACCTATGCTGGGTTATGGCAGCTACAACAAGAGTTACGTGAGGAATAAAGTTAGATGTTTAAACATTTTCGTACCGTATGGCTAGCATGGCGTAAAGAAAATCAAGCAAAGAAGGTAGAGATAAAAACGCGCGATGAATATGAATTTCAACCTGGTTATCTCGAGATTATAGAGCGTCCACCTGTGCCTTTTGTACGTCACATTGGGATGGCGCTGATGACGCTGATTGTTATTACTTTGTTGTGGTCTGTGTTTGGGCGGTTAGATATTAATGCCAATGCCACTGGGCGTTTGATGGTAACGAGTCGTTCTAAAGTGATACAGCCTTTATTGCCAGGTGAAATAGCTGCCATTAATGTACAAGACGGTCAGCGGGTTGAGCGGGGGGATGTACTTATTATGCTTAGTGTCGTGGGTATTGACTCTGAAATTGAAGGGTTACAGCAGCAGCTCGTTTATAGGCAGCTCGAGCAAGCTCGATTGCTGGCTTTACTTGAAAAAAAAACAGCATTACATAACCCGTTGGATATTTTCGTTGCACCTGCACAGGCCTCGGAGAGTCAAATATTATTAGCACAAAATGATTTGGTGAGTGATTGGCAAGAAATCACTGCTAATCTCGATAAATTTGAAAGCGATATCTTGGTGAATCAAGTTACCCAGCGCGCCCGTGAAATTGAAGTGAAATCACTTGAAAAGTTACTGGTTAATATCAACACGCGGCTTGCTGCCAGTAGATTGTTAGTCGAGAAAGACCAGTTTCCTCGTATTGAATATCTTATTCAGCAAAAAGAAGTGCTTGATACTCAATTTGAATTGACTGAAAAACAAAATGAAGCGTCAGTATTAAAAGCGCAATTACAGAGCTTAATCAAGCAGCGACAAGGTTATTTAAGCCAAAGTCGCCGCGCTTATTACGATACGTTAAGTAATGTACAGGCTGAGCTTGCTGTTATTTATCAACAATTGGTGCAGGCTAAAGATAAGCGTCGTCAACATGATTTGCTTGCCCCTGTGAGTGGTGTTGTACAGCAGCTTGCGATACATACCTTAGGGGGGGTTGTCCAACCTGCCCAAGCTTTAATGGTAATTGTGCCTGAAGGCGCATTACTCGAAGCTGAAGTGTTGGTGCTGAATAAAGATGTAGGGTTTGTCTATAGTGGCCAAGATGTGGAAGTGAAGGTCGATGCATTTCCTTATACCCGTTATGGCACATTAAAAGGCAAGGTCGTGAATGTCTCTAAGGATGCAGTGGAGAATGAACAGCTTGGTCTAGTGTTTCCAACCCGAATCAGTCTTGCAGAAAACCAGATGTTAATTGAAGACCAATATATGCCCTTGCAAGCGGGTATGTCGACTAATGCTGAGATCCACACAGGTGACCGACGTGTCATAGACTATCTATTAAGTCCTCTGCAGCAATATCAATCTGAAGCATTGAGGGAGCGCTAATGACGGACGTGATGAATGCGATACCACGGTATCATGCCAGGTTTACGCAAAAAATAAATGATGATATGGGATCAATCGCGGGTACTGTCGTTAAAAATACGCCGGTGCTAGCTAATCAACAAGCATTAACGGCTCTGGTGCGGGCTGCACATCATTTTAAACAAATGGTGGAAGTGAAACAACTTACTCATCAACTTGGCCGCAGTGATTTAGAGATCGATGAGGTGGATTTGTGTCGCTGTGCCCGTTGGTCTGGATTACGAGCTAGGCCGTTAACGACAGACATTCATCGTCTTAACACCTTACCCCTTCCAGCGCTGTTGAATACGGATAAAGGTTGGTTGCTATTAGAAGCGGTTATAACAACAAATACCAAAACTATCGAACAGCTTAGTTTATTCAATGCGCAAACCAATCAGGTTGAACAGTTTACAGTGAAAGAGCTTACTGCTTATTGGCAAGGCGAGACTATCTTATTGGCTGAAGAGTCTGAGACTTGTAAACAGCGCGCCTTTGGTTTTAGTTGGTTTATTCCATCAATTAAAAAACATTTACGTCAGTTTGGTTGGGTATTACTGGTGTCACTAATGATGCAGTTAATTGCACTTGTGACACCGTTGATATTCTCCAATGTTATCGACAGGGTGCTTGTGAGCCGCAGTTTATCAAGCTTGCAAGTACTTGGTTTTGCTCTGATGACGCTGGCTATCTTTGAGCCTATTTACGGTTTTATACGCACTTGGCTGTTTGCTAATGTGGCCAGTAAGGTCAATTCGGAACTATCAGGGCGGCTCTATCAACACCTTGTAACCCTGCCTATGCAGTATTTTCAGAAACGTCAAACTGGAGAAATCATTGCGCGGGTAAGGGAGATGGCGCAGATACGTCAGTTTTTAACCGGTTCGGCACTTACTATGCTGCTGGACATGGTCTTTATCGGATTGTTTGTGGTAGTGATGTTTGCCTATGCGCCAAAACTCACTTGGATTGTCCTGAGCTCATTGGTGATTTACTTTATTTTTTGGCTCACTATCGGTCCAATTCTCAGAGCCAGAGTATTACGTGAATATGAATTGAGGGCAGAAAATACGGCTTATCTGTCGGCCACTATCACAGGGATTGAAACAGTCAAAACTACGGCCACAGAAGTACGCTTTATCCACCAATGGGAACGGCGTCTTGCGGCGTTTATCCGTGCGTCATTTAAAGCTAATGTAGTGGGGATTTGGGCTGGGCAAGGTATCGGCCTAATACAAAAAATAACCTCGGCGATTGTATTATGGTGGGGCGTGACACTTGTAATGGAAGGTTCGCTAACGGCAGGTGGTTTGGTGGCCTTTAACATGCTCTCAGGGCATGTCACCCAACCTATTTTGCGTCTAGCCCAGCTTTGGCAGGACTTTCAACAAACCCTGATTTCGCTGCGTCGCGTGGGTGATATTCTCGATGAGCCGACGGAACAGGGCTGCGGTGGCTTGGCTTCTACTCCCGCATTGCAAGGCGATATCAGTTTTCAAAATGTACGTTTTCGCTATCAAGAAGATATGCCTGAGGTACTGCAGAACCTTAATATCGATATTAAAGCTGGGGAGTTTGTTGGTATTACAGGCTCATCGGGCTCGGGTAAATCAACTTTAACACGGTTGTTACAACGGTTATATATCCCCCAACACGGACAGGTGCTAGTTGATGGGTTGGATTTGGCTATTGCTGACCCAGTAACGCTGCGCTGCAATATGAGTGTAGTACTACAAGAGAGTGTGCTGTTCTCAGGTTCCATTGCTGAAAATATCCGCCTTTGTGCCCCGCAGGCCTCCGACGAGGTTGTGATGCAAGCGGCGCTTTTATCGGGAGCGCATCAGTTTATTTTAGAGCAGCCGCAGGGGTATGAAACCCAAGTCGGTGAAAAGGGTAGCCGTCTCTCAGGGGGACAGCGCCAGCGCATTGCACTGGCAAGAGCCTTGATTAACCAGCCGAAAATACTGTTGCTTGATGAAGCAACCAGTGCACTGGATTACGAGTCGGAAGCGGCGATTATGGCAAATAAAGAGGCTATTTGTCAGGGCCGGACAGTGATTAGTATTGCTCATCGGTTAAATACCTTGCGCCATGCAGACCGTATTTTAGTGATGGATAAGGGACAAATAGTAGAGTCTGGTAGTCACAATGAATTATTGGCACAAAGTGGCTTATACAGTGAACTATGGCGACAGCAACACAGTTAATCAAATAGGTGTTAGAAAAAGTAATAAATAGGAGGGCTACAAGTTATTCCTAGGTTGAGAATGGTGGCACTGTTGATATTTTTGGTGCTGCATCACTGTCTCTTGTCCTTCTTGTGGATGAGAGACATCCTTCCCCTGTGTCGATACTGTAAGAACAACAGCGGGGGTCAATAACAACATAAAAAAAACTAAAGAGGATAGAATACGATGGAACAAGTTACTTCCTTTGGTAACGCTATAAATAATGCTGGCGGCACTATCAATAATGGGGTGCAGGCGAATTTTATGCAGGGTTTTACTGAATACCTGACAGGCATGATTAAAAATATGGTTTCAGGAGAAGGGGATAGTTCTTCACTGAATCCGTCTGATATGGTAGACGTGCTCGCGGAAGCGGCTCGCAAGTCTGGCGCAGATGAGACGATTGTCACTGAGTTAAAGAGCCTAGCGTCAGACCCTGTTATCTTACAGGCGCTCGAAACTTTTGTTAAAGGGCTTGATGGTGAAGCTGACATGGCCGATGTAGGCGAATCCGGTGAACTACTACCTGCATTTGAAGATGCTGTAACTAACCCAAACCCTGGTCCAACGATTGACCCTGGCCTTAATGGTAATGTAAAAACCTTAAATGAATACAGTGACTACATTTCCGGAGCTGGCTCAACATTTGGTGGCGTGATGGCAGGAATGCCTTCGGATTTGCAAGATGGTGCATCAATTGTACTTAACGGAATGCTGCTAAAACACGATACTTTAGTGTCTGAGCTGGATGGGCACCTAAAAAAATGGCCGACTTCAGTTACTGCTCATAACCTTTTGAAGAATGCAGTTACTGAGAGTACAGACCTTAATACAAGCCGTTTGGGTGCTCGTAATGTGCTAAATAAAGTGGGCACAGGTACGACAGTAGCTGGTTCTCTGTTTGGCGTGGTGCAAGGTGGTATTAACATCGGAGCAGGCTCTTCAACGGGCAATGAACTGCGTATAGCTGGCGGAACCATTGGTATGGCCAAGGGGCTATATTCGCTTACGAATGTGGTTTCGACACAAGTAGCTAAGCGCGCAGGTGGGGGGACGGTTAAAAATATTTCTACTTTTCTGAGTAAAACCATGGTTGCGAAGCAAGTGGCTGAAGTTGGAATGGATTCTGCGTCAGGACTGACCAAAGCCGGCGTTGGTTTTGCCATTGGTGTTGGTAGTGCACTCGCTATCGGAATGGGAGCTGTTAGCATTGCTAAAAATGCGATGGCAGCGGATGAGGCCCGACGTGGTGGTAACCATGGCAAGGCCGCCGTGTATGGCGTGATGGCTGCCATTGATGGCGTTGGTATGGTACTGGACGTTATTAGTCTGGTCTGTGACTTTATACCTGTACTTGGTACCGTTGCATCACTGGTTCTGGATGTTGTGAATTTCGGCCTGAGTCTCATCAATACAGTACTCGGGTTTATTGCAGAACTGGTGGATACCCGAACTTCAGAAGAAAAATTGCAGGCAGATTTTGATAGCTACTTGAGTTCTGATGCTTTCAAACAGTTTATGGACGCACAAGCTGAATTTTATAAAGAAAAAGGCTACGACATCTTCAAGTATATCACTGATGCTGAGGCTACTGGTCTCGAACAGGGTGACGCTGATGGTACTGCTATTTGGAAGGAAGAGACGCGCGAACTTACCGAGCAGGCAAGAAAGAACGTTGAAGACCAGAAGTTGCGCCTTGCCTTGATCGATGGATCTAATATTGGCCGTACTTTGAATGGGCGTGACAATGATGACTATTTGGATGGTCGCAGTGGTAATGACATTATCAATGGTAAAGGTGGTAATGATATCCTAATGGGAGGTGCTGGTGACGATGAACTGAATGGTGGAGATGGTAACGATAATGCTAACGGTGGCAGTGGTAGTGACACCATTAATGGCGGAGAGGGGAATGATACAGGGCGTGGTGGTATGGGAGCCGATGTGATTAACATGGGGCCTGGTGATGATACCGTTATGGGATTACTGGGTGATGACACTATCGATGGTGGTGCTGACAACGATACCTTGTATGCTGAAGATTTTTTTAAGAATCTGGAAGACCGAGAAATAAGTGTTGACTGGAAGTCATCTCAAGACCTTATTGCAGAAAAAATAGCAAACGAGTCAAACTGGTCCGACTATGCGCCAGATAAGGAACCAGCTATTGGCTACGAGGTGGACTTAGAAGCCGGTACTGCAAAAGGAAAGGCTAACTTAACTGCAATAAGTTCTTTTGCTAATGGTATGTATAACAACGCTGTGTTCTCGATGAAAGACGGAGCGTGGAATGATTATCACCGTGACTTTTCTAGCCACTATTTATTAGACAGTTTGCCAGATATATCAGTAATGACTCAACTGAGAGAAAATTCAGTTGATAACTACATCGCTTATAATCACCACGATAGCTGGAGCACTTACCTATTATCTAACACTCCTGATCCACAGATCAAAGCGGCATACGATGCATTTGTTCAACAAGCGAAAAGTAACGGTCGCGAAGTGTATATATTAGGTGAAGCACTTACCAAATTTGACCCTACATTTGGCTATATGAGAATGGAAGTATTAACCGATGGTCGGGAGCTGATGTTATTCGATCCTGTTATGGGTTATGTGAAGCTTGATGGCGATGATTTAAGTACGATGCTGGGGGGAGAAGAGGGTAACTATAGGTCCTCTGCTGGGTTCTTTCTCTATTTGTTGGAAAAAATAGGTGCGAGTGCAAGTATTACTGGTATTGAGAATGCCATTGGTTCGGAGTTCGATGACCTTCTTAAAGGTGACGGTAAAAACAACCAGCTTGTTGCTCAAACGGGTAATGATGAATTATATGGACGTGGCGGTAATGACTTGCTGGAAGGTAGCGGTGCTGGCAGTAACACACTTGATGGCGGAGAAGGCGTGGACGTAGCAAGCTATGCAGGTCACGCTCAAGGTGTCACAGCCGACTTGGTAACAGGTAAGGTACAGAAAGGAAATGGTGTCGATACTCTAAACGCTATTGAAAACCTGATCGGCTCAGCTCACAGCGATACGTTGAAAGGTAATGATGGTAATAATCAGATTTTTGCTCAGGATGGCGCAGATACGGTTCTGGGGAGGGAAGGCAACGACTTGATTGATGGCGGTCTCGGTGCCGATGTACTTGATGGCGGTGAGGGCAATGATACTTTGGCGTACCTTGATAGAGACGGAATCAGCGTGGATCTCGTGACTGGAGCGAATAGTGACGGTGATACGCTATCAGGTTTTGAGAACGTTATGGGAAGTCAGGGTGCGGATACCATCAAAGGCAATGATGAGAGCAATGTCTTAGTCGGCAACGTAGGACAAGATGTGATCGAAGGGCGGGGCGGTGATGATACACTCATGGGAGGAGACGGAGCAGATACTTTGCGTGGTGGAACTGGCAACGATCGAATCTCTGCTGGTAATGGTATTGATACGATAGAGGGCGGTGAAGGCGCAGACATTCTTGATTACAGCGTGAATGCAGATGATAGAAAGCAAGCTCTATCTATAGATTTAAGCGAAGGGAAGGCTTATGCGATCAAAGATGGTGAGAAAACTCTTCTTGATAACTTTAGTCAAATAGAAGGCCTGATTGGCGGTGAGTTGGGAGATACACTTATCGGTGACGCAGGTAAAAATGTGCTTTACGGGGGTAAAGGTAACGACACGCTACGTGGCGGTGGGGATAATGACGTACTTGTCGCTGACGGTGACTTAGATAACTTATTTGGTGATGAAGGAAAAGATATCTACCAAATCAAAGTTGCCGAAGGTGGTCAGGCAATAATAGATGACAGCGATGAAGGTAATGCGCTGATTTTGGAAGGGATAGATAAAGCAGACGTAGGCATACGAATCGATTCTCAATCTAAATGTATCCAGCTCTTTGATCGTCGCGATAATCAGATGATAGTTGAAGATGTTATATCTGGTCAGCAGTTGACAGAATGGGGCGGACAGGCATCCACCGGGCAAACCGTTGACCTTTTGGCTGGTTTTGTCCGTCGTTTCGCAACTATCCGTATAGGAAACCGTGTTCTTTCTAGCCAGCAGAGTATTGATTGGCTGAGTAGCCAGCTGCTTGAAGCCAAGGCTTCAGATGGTGATACGAGCTTGAAAGGTAATGAGTTGTCTAACATTATGACCGCTGCTGTGGCGCTTGAAAGCGTGGATGCTGGAGGTGGTGATGACCAAATTTTAATAGGTGCAGGTATCCCAGAAGTACACACGGGTAGTGGTAATGACTATGTTGATTTCAGTGGTAACAAAGATCTTGCTGCAACTCCAATCGTCAGTCAGGGCTTTGTTGAATTGGTCGACAATCCTAATTCGCTTAGCGGATGGCAAGTGCAATCTGGTGGTGATGGCTTTGTTGTAGATGGAAGAGGGTTAACTTCTTCTTATGAGTGGTCGAGCAGAAGCCGCCGTTTTGATGTTTCAAGTCTGATTAGTACTCATGGTGCTAATGCGATTACGGTGAGTGAGACTTTCAGAAAAGTGGGTTATACCAATGATAATTACCGTTTGTCGGTTCGTTTATTGGACAGTAATGGAAATCCGCTTTACAGTTGGAATACTGGTGATCGTACTGTAAGTAACGTTGCGCAAGAAAGTCACACTATTCAGAATTACGGGAGTGATGTTCACTATGTTGAAGTGACTGATGCTGGTAAAGATCAGGAATACTGGAGTGGGAATTGGGGCGCACGTTTGGAAAACCTATCTATACAGTTTGAGACTAGTTCTGCGGATCTGACGAAAGTATTTATCGATGGGTTTGATGTGATCGAAGTCGATGCAGGAGCTAACCTTCAAATTCTGAAATCTCAGCCGGAAGCAACCTTTGCATTAGTGATTAACGCAGCTCTTAACGACTGGACGCCATCGGCTGACGGTTTATCTTTGACTCACAAAAATGACGGGCAGCTATTGTTACCACAGAAGCCGGAGAATATCGTGTTCGAACAAGATGGCAGACGGATTCTGGTTAAAAATGTTGATGCTTACTACGCGGCACGAAGCAGTGGTCAGGATTTTACCCACCGATGGGAACTCGCTGGCGATAATAGAGTCATCCTTAATCTTTCGGGTGTCGCTGCAACGGAGGTGACTGCACAGCAGACAATGGTAGATGGCAAACCATATATTCAGTTGGTTTCTGGTGAGAAGGTACTCTTCTCTGAGTCCCTGCCAACCGAGGCTAGCTCTCCAACAGCAGGTCAGTATCTTGGTAATATGCTGGCAGGCGTCCGCTTTGGCGATGTAGGATTAAGTGGTGCCGAGTTAGCTAACTTTATTGATAGCGGAACATTACCGAACTTGTCAGAAGTAGGTGAACCAAGTCAGGAGGATAGCGCATCAAGCGAACGCACGTTAGCCCTTTTGACCAGTGCTATGGCAACATTTGATACTGATGTTGTTACTGATGGTGCGAGTTCATCTATGACCCCTGAGCCATTTAACGCGATACTTACAAGTGCTGTTGCGTAGTCACGCTAGATAAATAATGACAGAAACGGATATTTGTGTTCAATGTCAGCCAGGTTTTTTGGCTGACATTTTTCATTAATAGAGGGGGTATTGTCAACTTATCTAAGGTAAGGAATTTCAATGTTCCCTACCTTAAACATAGGCTGGTATTTATGGCTTATTCTTAACTGTAATGACAGTCATATATTTCTACATTGATGTAGGAGCACTAAAAGATTGCAAAATCACCTGAAAAATACCTGTTTTCCAGAATTTAGATACACTGCTCCCGTGTCATCTACATTATTAACATTCTTTTAGCGCTCATTATCATTGATGCGCTCAATTCTGAAAACGATGTACCCGCCCGATATTCAGCGTAAATAAGTCTGCTTTGACACAAAATACATTCGAACGGGTCTATTTTCACGTATGCCTTTAGCGTTGATGCAAAACCAGGTAGTGCGGGTTTGCTTCTTTCTTCCATATCCAATGCTTCATAGACTTTAGGTAGCATCACTCCCCTGCGACGATTAGAGAGGAAGCCAAAATAACGTATCATTTTGAATCCTTTATCAGGGATGTGCTCGACCAGTCTGGTTATTAACGCTACCTGCGGTAGCGTTAACCTTTCCGTTTTACCTGTCCGGTGGTCAAGATAATTAAACGTTAATAGACCACCTTTGCTGTAATGACGCAGGCGAGAGCTTGAGATGGGCGGACGTTTTAAATAGCGACCAAGGTAAGCGACTGTCTGCATGATGTTATCTGTCTTCTGGGCGAAATGTAGCTTCCAGCGTCGTTGATATTGACTATCGATAAAATGAGACCAATCACGCTCTTCTCTGATATGGGAATAACGCGCAGCAGAAAGGTCTAAGTCACCATACTGCTCACGCAGTAAGGTGATGATTGCATATCGCCAACAAGCCTCAGTTTCTTTCGTTTTGAAATAGATAGGTTTCCATTCACCGGTTTTAATGCAAATACCACCTCTGGTCACGGACAGGTGAATATGTGCATTCCAGTTAAGTTGACGACCGTAGGAGTGAAGTGCGCAGAAAATACCAATTTCGATGCCTTTTTTCTTTGCCCACGCTATTAATGTTTGCGCTGCACAGTTAAATAGTGAACCGAGTAACGAACGGTTATAACGGAATATTTCCCAAAGGGTATCAGGCATAGTGAAGGTGATATGTTGCCATTCACAATCAGGTAATACATATTGTTGGGTTTGCACCCAACACTCAGTGGCCTTGGTGCCGCAGCTATTACAGGCTCTAGATTTGCAAGTTTGGTGGATGTATTTGGTATGAGAACAACCGTCGTTTGAACAGGTATACTTTCGAGAGCCGAATGCAGCAGTGCCGCAAGCGAGCATTTTAGTAACATTCTCAATCACAGCATCACGAACAAGACCAATATTCTGATTAAGATACGTTAACCAGGTATTGTTTTTACTGAAGAGATCTTTGAGTGGTTTGTTTGGGTGCATAAGCAGGAAGATACCTGCTTATGCCTATTATGAATAGTTAAATTTATAGAATGTTAGTTGCCGCCGCAGGCGGCCTATGTTCAGTCAGGAATGTGTCGATACACGACATAAATTTTCATACATTCCTCGGTTTATGCGCATAACGTATGTTATGTCAGATTCAGAACAAGATTGTGGTTCGCTACGTTAATCCTAGCGAACTTACTCCCACCAAAAATTATTCCAGGCCCGTAGCTGACGGCCATCAAACATCCCAATGAGATGTCCTGTTGTTACAACAGAATTAGTATTATCTGGTAATATTTATTCTACTTACAACCGGGCTGTCCACCACCGTATATCGGGCTTGTCCACCAC
>Ga0209292_1002325_pt1 | contig 21967 bp, 22 predicted proteins | sample GOMGulsemesocosm_2_FD_184634 | JGI IMG/M metagenome (GOLD analysis project Ga0209292, IMG submission 184634) | Methane-oxidizing microbial communities from mesocosms in the Gulf of Mexico - GOM9C Gulf of Mexico (SPAdes) (version 2) | ecosystem: Environmental > Aquatic > Marine > Cold seeps... | reverse complement strand
GTGCGCCAATTGCGCCCCATGTCATTAAATCGCCAACATATTGTGGTGTGATCATATCTAAGAATTCAGTAGCAGCAGGTAAACCCATTGCATTGATATCTAATAAAAGTTTACGACCAGTACGTAGACCTTTGTTGATATTGAATGTGCCGTTTAATTCCGGATCATTAATCAGACCTTTCCAACCAACCGTTGTACGTGGCTTTTCAAAGTAAACACGCATCACAATTTCTAATGTGTCTTTATACTTTTCACGCAGTGGTGCCAATTTTGTTGCGTAATCAATGGCAGCTTCAGTATCGTGGATTGAACAAGGGCCAATGATCACTAACACACGATCATCTTTGTTGCTTAAAATTTGGCTAATCGCTTGGCGAGATCCTGCAACTGTTTTTTTGATCTCATCAGTTGCTGGAAACTTTTCTAATAAAGCGATAGGCGGTAAAAGTTCTTTAATTGCAGTGATGTGCACGTCATCTGTTTTAATCATTTTTCTATTCCCAAATATATTTAAATTTTTATTATAATAATATGACACTTTTGAAACTCAACGCTTCAAATAGCTTTTAGTCCATTAATGCATTATAGGGTTCAATTGTGACCGTTTCGCCGATCTCAACATTACCTCGCTCTTCTTCAAGCACAATAAAACAGTTTGATTGGCTCATCGAGCTGAAAACACCGGAGCCTTGGTTTCCAGTTGTACTCACAACCAGTTGCCCTTTTTCATTTACGCTGTAGTTCGCACGTTGAAAATCGGTACGACCAGCGGCCTTTCTTAATTTATCTGTAACCAGTGCATTAAAGCGTATTGCAGGCTTCGCTGAGAGTCCAGCCATCGTAGCCATCGCAGGTACTGCTAACTGATACAAAGTGACCATAGCGGAAACAGGGTTACCTGGCAACCCAAAAAACACACTGTTAGGCAGTTTGCCAAAAGCAAATGGTTTACCTGGTTTTATTGCTAACTTCCAAAAACCAATTTCACCAAGCTCGGTTAATACATCTTTTATAAAGTCTGCTTCACCTACAGAAACACCACCACTTGTGATCACCACATCAGCTTGTTCATCAGCTGATTTAATTGCATCGGTGATCAAAGCTAAATCATCTTTAATGATACCAAAATCGATAACTTCAACATTCAAACGTGATAATAGCGCGATAATACTGTAACGATTGCTATCATAGATGTCACCTTCAGAAAGTGTTTGGCCAAGGTTTTTAAGCTCATCACCCGACGAGATAACGGCAACTTTTAATCGACGAAATACTGAAATTTCAGCAATACCCAATGATGCAATCAGAGGAATATCACGCGGCGTTAATTTATGTCCCGCTTTAAGAACAATTTGTCCCTGCGTTAAATCTTCACCTGCACTACGTACGTTATCGGCAAGTTTAGGTGTTGCACTAAAAGAGATTGAGTCACCATCAGCTTGGGTTCTCTCCTGCATCACAACCGTATCTGCACAGTCAGGCATCACAGCCCCGGTCATAATACGGATACAACAACCAGCAGGTAACTCGCCAGCATAGGGCGCACCAGCAAATGATTTACCAACCATTTGCAGTGAGATAGGATGGCTAGCAGTAGCTTCAAGCAGATCTGCTTGGTTCATTGCATAGCCGTCCATTGCTGAATTATTAAATGGTGGTACGTTGATAGGAGATTGAATATCTTGTGCAAGAGCAAAACCTAATGCCTGTGAGAGTGGCATCGTTATCGCTTCACAAACGTTTTGCACAGAATTTTGCAACTTAGCTAATGCTTGTTCAAGGGGCATTAATCCTTTTGCATCACAGCATCCCATATGTTTTTCCCATCATTTAAATAAATAGGCAGGAATTGTGACTTTTTATTCGCTTTTCTGCAAACCCATATCCATAAAAACCCGCTTAGGATCAAGGTTGCAAAGCATTTTCCACCCTATTGATTGTTTATTCTACAGATTCTTCAACGCCTTTAATTCCGCGCAGATGTTTAAAACAACTATCAATCGCGTTTTTAATAAAGTCTTCAAGGTAGGCGAGATCCTTTTGCTCCTCACGCACCGCAGCATAAAGCGTATTCCACAATCCTTCTTTGCCTAATCGACGCGCCACAACATAATCTTTTTTAAGGTATTCATATAACGCCCAGTTAGGTAGACCAGCAACACCACGACCACTTGCCACCAGCTGTAACATCATTAAGGTCATATCCGCATGACGCACTTTAGCAGGAGAGATACCAGCAGGCATCAGGAACTGATTGAAGATATCTAAACGTTCAATTTCAACGGGATAAGTTATTAAGGTTTCTTGTGCTAATTCTTCAGGTTCAATAAAAGTGTTATTTGCTAGTCGGTGATGGCGACTCAGTGCGAGCATAGGTTGGTAGCTAAATAGTGGAATGTAGCTAATACCCTCAATCGGTTGCGGGTCTGACGTTACCACTAAATCCAAATTTCCTCGCTTTAAGGCAGGCAAAGGTAAAAAGCTAAAACCACTTGAAAAATCTAACTCTACTTCCGGCCAGCTATCACGGAAACTATCAATGGCTGGCATCAACCATTGGAAACAAGAGTGACATTCGACCGCCATATGTAAACGCCCAGCGTCACCCGAAACAAACCGTGAAAGGTCGCGCTCTGCACTACTAATTTCGGGTAACACACTGTCGGCTAATTCTAACAAACGAACACCGGCAACGGTAAAACGAATGGGTCTTGATTTACGAATAAATAAAGAACAGTTTAATCGCCCTTCTAACTCTTTTAATTGATGAGACAATGCAGATTGTGTTAGATGTAACTGTCTTGCGGCTTCTACTAAACTGCCTGTATTGTTCAAGGTCGATAACGTTCGCAGGTGTTTAATTTCAATCATAAAAAGCCTTTATATTAAATTTATTCGCGAGAAGTTGAAAAAAACTAATAATAACAGCAAGAATCCCGCTATGTCGCTTTTATTTACTTCACACAATGATCAATATCAGGTAGTTTTAGCATTCTTATAGATTAGTGTTTCAGAGGTTGCCATGTATTCCATCAATAGATCCTTCAAATTAGACAATGTTTGTTATGACATTCGCGGGCCTGTTTTAAAACAAGCCCAAAAATTAGAAGAGGAAGGTCAGCGTATTTTAAAGCTGAATATTGGTAACCCCGCCCCATTTGGTTTTGAAGCCCCTGAAGAAGTATTAATGGATGTAATCAAGAACCTGCCACAAAGCCAAGGTTATTGTGACAGTAAAGGGTTATTTTCAGCGCGCAAAGCGGTGATGCAACACTACCAAGGTAAGGGACTTTTATCACTTGATACCGATGATATCTATATTGGTAACGGTGTGAGTGAATTGATTGTCATGGCCTTACAAGGCCTGCTTAATAACGGCGACGAGTTATTAGTACCAGCCCCTGATTACCCATTATGGACTGCAGCAACCAATCTTTCTGGTGGTAAACCTGTACATTATGTCTGTGATGAACAATCGGACTGGTTCCCTGACATTGATGATATCAAATCAAAAATAACCTCAAGAACCAAAGGTATTGTATTAATTAATCCCAACAACCCAACCGGTGCTGTTTATTCTAAAGAGTTGTTAGAGCAGATTGTTGAACTTGCTCGCCAACATAACTTAATTGTATTCTCCGATGAGATCTACTCTAAAATTGTTTACGATGATGCTAAGCATATCCCGCTAGCAACATTGGCAGATGATATTCTGATTGTGACCTTTGATGGTCTTTCAAAAGCATACCGCGTATGTGGTTTCCGGGTTGGCTGGATGATGATCAGTGGTGCAAAACGACAAGCACGCGATTATATTTCCGGCTTAGAAATTCTAGCAAGTATGCGTTTGTGTGCCAATGTACCCATGCAACATGCGATTCAAACCGCACTTGGCGGTTATCAAAGTATTAATGAGTTAATCGTACCAGGCGGTCGTTTATACGATCAAACTCAAGGGGCGTGGAAACTATTAAATGATATTCCGGGTATCACTTGTACTAAACCCAAAGGTGCTTTGTACCTATTCCCGAAACTGGATCAAAAGAAATTCAATATTAAAGATGATCAACGTTTTGCGATGGACCTGCTAATGCAAGAGAAAATTCTTATTGTGCAAGGTACAGGATTTAATTGGCATACACCGGATCATTTCCGAATTGTATGCTTACCACGCATGGATGAGTTAAGCACTGCAATCCACAAGATTGGTCATTTCTTAGAAGATTACCGTCAGTAAGAATGCTTGTGAGCAACTTTCCAGAATAAAAAAAGCAGAGCCTAAGCTCTGCTTTTTTATGTCTAAAAATCAAAAAATACACACGTCTCAGCTACATGACAATCTAAACATCTTTAGGGAAAGACAGTAACCCTACATGCCATCTATTCCATCATAGCTTTAACCCTTTCTTTATGATTTTTACAATGACTTTTACTTAATTGTTCTGTTCGATTGCTTTTGATATACCAGTGCTATTGCACTGGTATTCTAGCCTAGTAGTAGCCTTTTTTACTTTTCACTTCGAATTCACTTTCAGTTTCAAATGAATCCAATAGGCTCTGATAACTCCCCTGACCTTTTATATAGGTATTAAGGAAGTTGCTTACCATACTGTTATTCAATTGACTCATGTGTGTAGGGTCTATGGTTCCAGTATATTCATTTTGTAATTCAGGAAACGCGATACGTACATCTGTGAAGTCCCAGTGTCTGGTACCTGCTACTTTTACAAGAAATGTATCACGCTCTTGTTGCTTAAAGACTAGATTGAAATCAGGGTATGTTGGCATGTCTTGCTGGGCCATTAAATATGGCTTTCTGGCAGGATTACCTGAGGATAGATCGTAGTGCTGCCCATCTAAGTTAACAGCGGCTTTACAACGATAATCTTGGTTACAAAAAGTCGCTGCTGTTGGCCCTCCATATGACATGCCCACAGCGGCAACATTATTAAGATCAAATTTTCCCTCTAAACTTGCAAGTTGAGGTTGAGTATTTGCAAGGTTATTAATTGACCCATAATGTACATTTTGTAATTTATTAAGCGCAAAGCTCATATCTTGTACCCATATTGCCAGTGATTTTTTATCACCTTCAGCATAATTAAATAGAGTTCTAACCCTATCTTCTTCGATTGCTGATAAGTCTCTTCCACTGTAGTAAAACATCTCTTCAAACCATTGATATATACCAACGTCAGCCAGATCGCTAAAGTTGAAATCTTCACTGCGCTTACTTCTGTCTAACTCTGCATATCCTCCGTTTGAGCCAGTTACAAATTGGGCCTGATGCGCGTGGCCAACGCTAGCAACGATATAACCCTGACTTGCTAGGTTTATCATCATTAATTCATTTTCTTCTACTGTTGATGTGTAACCGTGTGAATAGACAACAATTGGAAAAGGTTTCTCTGTACTTACAGCGACTGCGTTGCTGTAAGCACCACCAGGTATGCTAAGCAGCCTTGCATATTCAAAGTCACTGGCATCAGGCTGTACTGAACCACGGTATGGAAACTGTTTGGTATGGAACTTGTGGTGTAACTCTTCTGATTGACTATTTAACTCTGCCGGGTACCAGATTTTAACCATTACATCACGGTAGTCAGTTGGGTTTTCCGTAAACGTTTCTGGTCGACTGTAATCTATTGCATTGAAGTAGGTCATGCCAACATCGTAATGCCCACTCATTATGGTTACGTTGGTCTCGACAGCTGAATTGGCCAATACATTAAATATTGGTGCAATGCTTAAGCTACAAAATGTAGCAATAATAAGAGAGTTATTTTTCATGTTCTATTTCCTTGTTTGTTGAAATATCCGTATTACTTCTTTTACTTTTATAGCGATTGTTTGACTCGCCTGAACACTGCTATTAAAAATTTACCATCATTAATTCAGCTTGTTATTTGTATACCTAACTAGAATGGCAGCCAAAATTGCAAATATGAATAACGTAAAATGGTCTTTATTAGTATTAAAGTTCCTTTTTATGAAAGCTGGATTACTAATTTATTCTATTTTTTAGCGTAAAGCGTCGCAACCTAAAGGGTTGCACTATTTTTTTATATATTGCATTTAAAACAATGAGATAAGAGGTACAAACCTAACGGATTGAACCTGAATAATTGCTTGGTTTAACTGTACCCTTAAATTTTTGGGGGGTTGATTGCTATTTATTAAGTGTTGAAAGCTAGCTATCAACATAGTTAGGCAAGCATCACTATATTGATGAAATGCAATTCAAAGTAAATAATATTTATGACTGGCAGAATAGTCTTAATGGTATGAGTTTAATGAGGGCATTCGATTCTGGCGACTATTTGATATTAGTGTTAACGCCATCTTTTTTTGTATAGCACCTAGTAAAGAAGGGCAAGTTAGCACTTCCCCTCCAAGCTAAATCGATGAGTTTTAGCTCTATATTAGTTAATAGAGCTTAATTATAACTTGATTGTCTTCTTCGTTTTCTGAACTCAGAAGGAGTCATCTTTTCTTTCCTCTTAAATGCATTGTTAAAAGTACCTTTAGAGTTAAAACCGCAAGATAGCGCTAACTCTAAAATATTTTTTTTATCCTGACTCAGCTTACTAAACTCAAACTTTACAGCTTCTACCCTATAGTCATTAATAAATTCACTAAAGCTTTGCTGGAAGTGTAAATTGAGCAATTGGGATAAATGATGAGTAGATGTCTCTAGCTGTTTTGCTAATTCGGCTAATGTCAGCTCATTATCAAAATGAGGACGTGCAGTTTCCATGTGGGATTGTAACTTCTCTTTTAATTGCTCAGCAATACTGTCTTTTAGCTTATGTTTTTGATATTTCTCGGGCATTATTTGAGGCTCTAGTGTTTCTGTTTTGACTTTTTCTTCCTCTGTTATGGCTGGAACAGACACTGTGTTGTTGGCGTGTAAAAGGCCATAAAAACTCACCACATATAAGATAATTGCATGAGGTAGATAGGAAGCTAGCAAGAGAACCGGTGATAATGCAGCTGGGCTTATGTATACAGCTAACTGACATAAAAACACAGTGATAAACCAAGCTAATATTTGTAATTTTGCAAAGTAAATAAGCCATGTTTTTTTATTATTATCCTGGCTATTAGTCAAGTGCCTATATGCCAAGAGATAACTCACAAGGGGGGCACTATAATAAAATACATCATAAACACCAAACGTCCAATTCATTTTCCCACTGGAAACAGAATTAAAATACTCCAGCTTTTGGCTAGGATCTTGAGTAAAAAGAGACCAGCCAAAAAGTGCACTGATAGCAAAAGGAAAAAAGAACAAGCTATGCGACCAGTGTGCTTTATAACGGCCAAGTTGCATAACAACATAGAGTAAAAATAGGGGCCCGTAGAAAGAATCAAAACTAACAAATGCGCCAATCCACTCAGGGTTAGAGCGCATAAAATCCGTTGTTTCTGTCGTTCGCCAACTTAATTCCACAAGTAATAAACCAAGCCATACAACGAGTGCGTAGTTAGCTGGATTCTTTTGACCACTGCGTATTAAAAGCGCCAGTACCCAGCAGCCATTTATGATGGCAAAAATAAAGATGTGTTGAATTACGGAGATTAAAGAAAGTGCATCCATTTTACTTCCTATGTTTCTTATTTTATTGTACTGAGCATCTTGCTTCAGTTAGCGAATATTAACTTGATAGAAGCAGGTGTAAAGGTAGTTTACAAGCAGTTGCAGTGATAAGCGAAGATCAAGCAGATGTACTAGTAGCCTGATTAAGTCAGTTATTTTGAGCAGAAAAATTATGCAGATACTCATTGATTAAAGAAGCAGAATGATAGCTCTGCTTCTTTTGATAAATACCAAAAACGATTACCTTCTACGCTTTGCTTTTGAATTTTTAGGTTTCCAGTTCAAGTCAGATTTTGGCAATTCCGCTTTAGGTTCAAAACCAGCTACCTCTTTACGTTCAATAACCGCATTTAGACGCTTTTCGATGTAACATAAACTTCTAAAATCATCACGAGATACAAATGAGATAGCCTCACCTACAGCGCCCGCACGACCCGTACGACCAATACGATGAACATAATCATCGGCTTGATCAGGCAGGTCGTAATTAAGCACCAAGTTAAGGTTATCAATATCGATTCCACGAGAGGCTATACCCGTTGCAATAAGATACTGAAGTTTTCCCTCTTTAAAATCTTCTAATAATTGTTCGCGTATTGCCTGACTTCTTCCGCTATGAAATGCTTCCGCTTTAATCTCACGCTTTTCAAGTTGACTTACCAGTTTCGCAGCACCACGTTTTGTTTCAATAAAGATAAGCGCTTGAGGCCAATTATTTTCTTGAATCAGTTGGCTTAACAGTGCAGATTTTTTATCCTTATCAACCGGAATTAAGTATTGGTTAATCTTAGGTTTATTGGTTTTATCTTGAATAGTAATTTCAGATGGGTTTTCTAGAATTGTTTTTGCTAGAAAACGCACCGGTCTTGACATCGTTGCAGAGAAAAGTAGGTTCTGACGTTGCTCTGGTAGCTTCTCAACCACTTTATTAATATCACCAATAAAGCCCATGTCTAACATGCGATCCGCTTCATCTAATACTAAGACTTCCACCTCATCAAAGTGAATAGCACGTTGCGTATACATATCAAGAAGACGGCCTGGTGTCGCAACCAAAATATCAACACCTGCAATTAACGCCGCTTTTTGTGGTTCATCATCAACACCGCCATACATTGCCAGCGAATTAATAGACAGATGTTTACTGTATGCCTGAACATTTTCTTCAACCTGAATAGCAAGTTCACGTGTTGGTGTTAAAATTAGCGCTCGGATACGTTTAGCACGTACCTCTGGGGCATCTTGTAGGTTTTGTAAAATAGGTAATACAAAGCTCGCCGTTTTACCGGTACCTGTTTGAGCGGCGGCGATAATATCTTTGCCTTTGCAAATAATAGGAATCGCTTTGGCTTGGATTGGCGTTGGCTTTTCATAACCTTGCTCGTTAATCGCTTGTAGAATCGGCTTGCTTAATCCAAGTTTAGAAAATGGCATTTTAAATCTCAATATAATAGTTTGGTCAATGGTTCGAAAAGTGAGTATACCACCTTTTAGATCACCATATCGATATGTTGCATTCGCCCTATTTCTCCATCAACGCGGGTAAATTCACCACTCTTGCGTGCGATACCTAATAACTTACCATTTTCACTGTGAAGCATCTTCTCATCAGTAACTGCATGTAACGAAATAGAGGCAACACCCACTTCCACAATCCCCAATAATTTTCCATCGGAACGCCATACTTTTAAGTGCTCAAAAACAGAATCATTTTTATCAATTTTTCCATCTTTGTTATCATCATATTTGGCCAAATCGATAAAACCATCCCCACTTTGTGGACCAAATAGCTCATTACCATTATCAATCTTTTGATTGCCATTTTTATCTAACGCAAGGAAAGCACTGCCCTTGCCAAGTTGAGGTACCCAATCTTTTTTTCCATCTACATCTAAGTCAAAATAAAACTTAGCACTGTTTAAATCAGCAAAATCACCACTCAGATTGATAACTAAAGGATCAACAACTTGTTCGCCACCTTGCATGTCAGCCTGTTGATTCAACGACAATCTGCTTGTGGATTGCTGCATCGATGCAGCCGTTAAAATGAAATCACTATTGATCTGCTCTGCTTGAATCGTCTCAACTTTCCCATGCAGTTGAACTAATTGAACATTTCCCTCACTAAGAGGAGATGTTTCGGTACTGCTATTAGTTAATGGATCAGATAACACAATCTCTCTACCCATCATCTGCTCTAGTACCATCTTCATGATCCACAGCTCCCCCTGTAGACCGAGTTGTGTCTCATGCGTTGCAGTCTGAGAAGTTTCGATACTGAGCGCCGATTCGTTAGTTGCTACAGGAACAGGCATTAACGGTGTAGTTAACAAAGGTGATAAATCTTGATTTATAATATCCATAACTCACTCCCTATTACGAATGTATCGGCCACTCAATAAAGGAGTTTAAGAACTGTTCGCTCTAAAAAAACATTACAAATAACATAAACACCTTTACCTTACCCCACGGGTAAAGGTTAGACTTAGTTTAATTATTCAAATGAGAATTGTTTATGTCTACTCCATTGAAGTTATCCATCCCTATTTACGGTATGAACTGTGCAAGTTGTGCAGGCAGCTTACAAACTGCATTAAACGCCATCAAAGGCATTGATGCCGAGGTTAACTTTGCCCTTGAAAAAGCGCTCATTCGCTTTAATAAAAGTGATAAGCATAGCAATACTATGTCAGACATTATCGCGTTACTCGAGCACAAAAATTATCAAACAGATCTGCAAACATTAAGCTTTGATGTCGAGGGTTGGAGTTGTGTTAGCTGTGCGAATAAAACTGAGCAAGCCATCATTAAACACCCATTTACATTTAACGTTCAAAGTAATTTTGCTACGCAGACAATTCAGTTTCAAACGATAGAGTCTGCTTTAAACAGCGTACAATTGAGTCAGCTACTTGAAACAATCAATTACCAGCTAAAACCCAAGCAGACATCAAACCATGCTTTGCAGCAGCAGAGCAAAGCGTTGCTAGAAAAAAAACGTAATGCAAAAGCCGTTGCCCTGCTCGCTATTTCTGGTTTGCTGAGTCTACCTTTTATTATCTCGATGGCGGTAATGTTTAGCACTGGTTCTCACCATTTTTTACCACGTGGCCTAGAGTTTTTATTAGCAACTCCGGTGCAGTTTTTCATCGGGGCGCGTTTTTATAAAGGCGCATGGTTTAGTTTAAAAGACAGATCTGCAAATATGGATCTGCTTGTTGCGCTTGGTACCAGTGCTGCATACTTCTACAGCCTATATATTCTCTTGATGGATCTTGTTGACCTCCCGCTCTATTTTGAATCCAGCACCCTTGTGATCACCTTGGTTACCTTAGGTAAATTCCTAGAACATCGCGCTAAACAAAGTACCAGCAGTGCGATCAATGCCCTCATGGCACTACGACCAGATACTGCCACGGTTAAAAAGGGTAAAATGTTTGTTTGTATGAATATCGATGAAGTACAAGTGGGTGATTTGGTTCAGCTTTCTATTGGGGAAAAAGTACCGGTTGATGGTATTGTCTTTGCTGGTTCAAGTTACCTTGATGAATCACTATTAACAGGAGAGAGTAAACCGATTTTAAAAGAGAAAACTGACAAGGTCATTGCTGGTAGCATCAATGGCGAAGGCGTATTATTAGTTAAAACTAGCGCTGTTGGAGAGTCCACCAGCCTCAGTAAAATTATTCGTTTAGTCGAAAATGCGCAGATGAGTAAAGCCCCTATTTTACAGTTAGTTGATAAAATCAGTGCTATTTTTGTACCTATTGTATTAATCATCGCCTGCCTAACTTTTCTAGCGTGGTATTTTGTAACGGGTGATTTTCAGCAAGCATTAATCAATTCTGTAGCAGTACTTGTTATCGCCTGCCCCTGCGCACTAGGTTTAGCAACCCCTACTGCAGTGGTGGTCGGTACAGGTGTAGCTGCTCAACAGGGAATATTAATTAAAGATATTAAAACGCTACAGCAAGTATTTAAGTTACAAACGATTGTATTTGATAAAACGGGCACTCTTACACAAGGTAAGGGCTCTATTAGCGAGTGTTATGCCGTTGATAGTCAAAAAAATGTTTTGCTTTCACAACTAGCGGGACTGCAAGTTGGTAGTAAACACCCTATCGCTGCAACAGTAAAGCAACATTGCCTTGAACAGGGTATAAATTCTGATATCGTCAGTGATATTCGAGCAATCAATGGTGAAGGTATTCAAGGCACACTGGCTGGAGAACAGTTGATCGCTGGCAATCACAAAATGATGTCGCGATTCTCAGTTTCTATTCCTTTAGATTTAGTCTTCAATACAACCCAAACTATTGTATATATTGCACGAAATGGTCTGTTTGTAGGTTATATCACCATCAGTGATGAGTTACGAAAGGCTAGCCAAGAAGCAATTAATCAGCTCAAAACAAGAGGAATGCAAACCATCATGCTAAGTGGTGATAAAAAAAGTGTTGTCACTCATATAGCCACTCAGCTACAGATGGATGCAAGCTACAGTGAACTTAAACCGGAAGACAAACTCAATAAACTTGTTGAATTTCAACAGAGTAGACGGGTAGCTATGGTTGGTGATGGTGTTAACGATGCGCCAGCACTTGCGCAGGCAGATATAAGCATCGCGATGGGCACCGGTAGTGATGCAGCAAAAGAAAGCGCTTCAATTACACTGATGCGAAATGACCCTCGTTTAATTTCTACGACCATTGATATCTCTAAAGCCACATGGCAAAAAATACAACAAAACCTATTTTGGGCATTCATCTTTAATACCATTGCTATTCCCGCAGCCGCTTTAGGATATTTAAGCCCAACAATTGCAGGTGCAGCCATGGCACTTTCTAGTATCACAGTATTAACTAACTCACTGCTACTAAAACGCCTAAAACCTGAACTCAAGTACCAAAAGGAGCTTTCATAATGTTATCTATCAGCCAAGCAGCTAAAGTCACGGGCCTATCTGTAAAATCTATTCGCCACTATGAAGAGATTGGGTTAATTAGTGCCCCACCACGCAGTGAAAATGAATATCGCTACTATCCTGAAAAATTAATTAAACAGTTACATTTTATCAAAAGTACCAAGGATGCTGGATTTAATCTTAAGGAGAGTAAAGCACTATTAGCACTGTCAGAAGACAACGCACGTAGTAGTGCTGATGTGAAAGAGATAGCGTTGCAGAAAATTGGTGAGCTTGAAACCCGCATTCAACAACAGCAGTTATTACTTGATAGTCTGAAAAAAATCACTAACCAATGTAATGGTGATAAACAAGCTTGCTGCCCTATTATCGATGCATTTGCTAAGTAACCTGAAAAGGCTTGCTAGCAAGGCGTACTCCGTTCACAAGCACAATGAGTTGGTGTGCGCCGGCATAATACTTCCTTGTTGATAGAGGCTTAAAACTAAACTGTTTCGTGATGTTTTTACTGGTGGTTTTAATATCCGATTCAGATATCTTGAATATCTTGTCCGCCTGTTTACCATTTTTTTTCATAAAAGCGATAATGAACTCTATACGGCACTTCCCTAATGTCTTGTTGGCAGATAATGAAAACGAAAAATTAAATAGCTCCCCCAGCTTAACCTGCTCTTCTATCTCAAATTTTTCAAGACTAATATGATCAGGCGCGCTGAAACCAAACAGAGATAGTACCGATGGCTCTCCATTTTTTAATAAACTACGGCAACCGTGTTTAACTAACCAAACTCTATTTTTAGCAGGTTTACCTTGCATCCAAGCTGTTGCTATTTTCACGACCAGCTTAGGGTTATCTTTACTGAGATCATTAAGATTATTTGCCACACTACGATAAACATAATCTTCATCATCATCTTTTAGTTTTTCAAGAATGGGCAGTATCAGTGTTGGATCACCTTTGAATGCAGGCAATGCACACGCCCACGGTAAACGGGGGCGGCAACCTTCACTCGCTAGTCGGCGTACGTGAAAGTTTTCAGAGTTTGCCCAAATAAGCATTTGCGCCATCATTTTGTTTGGGTATTTTAAAATAAATGGTCGGACGGCAAACTCTGAGCTTGAATATTGAGTCAATACCGCGAGTGTGTCGATAGAGGTTTGGTAATCATCAAGGCCATATAGCTCCACAAAAGCGGGGAAAAACATTGCTTCATAACTACTAAAGTGTGGAGCAACGTTTGTTAATATAGCGCAACTTTTTTTAAAGTCTGCAGGCAGGTACTGACGTAAAGTTTGTGCAATAAAGGTTAGCCGAGATTTGAGCTCTCGTTGTGCCCACTGCGCATCAAAAATGGAGTTGATAAATTGAGTTTTTTCAAAGCTGGGATAAGCCTTTTGAAACTGGCAAGCAACTGAATCAATAAACGATTCACTGTATACATTTTTAAGCAATTCAGTCACTTTCTAACATCCTTTTATAAAACCATTAGTACTTACAATATTCTTTCACCAAAATGGAATACACAAAACTCGCCTTCGCCCATTTTGTTCCATTGTTCATCACTCGTCAGCGGACGTGTAGCTATCACTGTCACCACATCACTGTCTGATGTTTCTTGGCAAAAATCAACAATCATATCTTCATCGATTAACTGCGCTTTACCAAAAGGAGCACGGCGCGTTATCCAATGTAAGTTGTTAGTGCAATAAGCCATAACATACTCACCATTGCTAAGTAGCATATTAAAGACACCTAATTGTCGTAATTCATCCGCATAACTTGCGATCTCTTTAAACATGGTGAGCATATCGTTTGGGGCTGTCTGATACTTCTGATGTAATTTATCGATGATCCAACAAAAAGCACGTTCACTATCGGTTTGCCCAACAGGAAAAGCGCGTCCGAGTGGTAAATCTTCATATCCCGTCATCTGACCATTGTGCGCATAGGTCCAATTTTGTCCCCATAACTCACGAATAAAAGGGTGCGTATTTTCCAGGGAGACACCGCCACGATTTGCTTGGCGTATATGACTGATCACTGATTTGCTTTTTATTGGGTAGTTTTTCACCAACTCAGCAACGCGAGAATTACAGCTTGGCTTGGGATCTTTAAAGCTACGGCAACCTTTCCCTTCATAGAAAGTGATACCCCAACCATCTTTATGTGGGCCGGTTTCTCCGCCACGCTTAACCAAACCGCTGAAACTAAAACAGATATCCGTTGGGACATTGGCACTCATGCCTAATAATTCACACATTTAAACTTACCTTATGCCATTTTTTAATTAATAAGATATAAAATATTTTCCGCGATGTCGGCACTTATGCCTAACAATTTGTGCTTAAGAAAGCACACATTTAAAACTTGCCTTATGCCATTTTTTAATTAATAAGATATAAAACATTTTCCCGCTGTGTTGGCACTTATGCCTAACAATTTGTGCTTAAGAAAGCACACATTTAAAACTTGTCTTATGCCATTTTTTAATTAATAAGATATAAAATATTTTCCGCGATGTTGGCACACATGCCTAACAATTTGTACTTAAGAAAGCACACATTTAAAACTTGCCTTATGCCATTTTTTAATTAATAAGATATAAAATATTTCCCGCTGTGTTGGCACTTATGCCTAACAATTTGTACTTAAGAAAGCACACATTATTAACTTACCTTACGCCATTTTTCGATTAATAAGATATAAAGCATTATTCTCGGTGCCGGCACTCATGCCTAACAATTTGTACTTAAGAAAGCACACATTATTAACTTACCTTACGCCATTTTTCGATTAATAAGATATAAAGCATTATTCTCGGTGGCGGCACTCATGCCTAACAATTTGTGCTAAGAAAGCACACATTTAAAATCTTGCCTTATGCCATAGAATTATAAATAAATAAAATATTTTCCGCGATGCTGGCACTCATGCCTCATTATGTGTACTCAGTAATACACACATTTAAACTACCCTACGCCATTTTCTTTTCTATTAATAAAATCAAAATATGAATGATCTTAATATGTATCTCTTGGATTCTATCTGCATAACCAAAATGTGGCACACGGATTTCAATATCAGCAATACCCGCCATTTTACCGCCATCTTTGCCGGTTAACGCAATCACTTTAATTCCTTTCTGTTTCGCAACATCGATTGCTTTTAAAATATTGGCCGAGTTACCACTGGTAGAAAGACAAAATAGGACATCTCCTTTTCGCCCAACACCTTCGAGGTAACGTGCGAAGATAGAGTCAAACCCATAATCATTACCAACACAAGATATATGACTAGCATCTGAAATTGCAATGGCAGGATAGGAAGGACGATGTTCGCGATAGCGACCCGTTAACTCTTCGGAAAAATGCATCGCATCACAATGAGAGCCACCATTTCCACAGGCTAATACTTTGCCTTCACTCTTAAAAGATGATGCTAATAAACTCGCAGCATCCTCAATATTTTGTAAGTTTTTTTGGTCACTAAAAAATGCTTGTAATACTTTTTCTGCTTCTAATAATTCATCTTTAATAATATTAAGGTTCATAGCATATCGACCTATTTCATGTAGTTGAGAGCAACCTATTTTTACATAGTTAGTCGTTTTAGAATAGAGCAGAAAGGATAAAAGGCAGGTAAATACTGATAAAATAGAAGGTTATAGACACAAAAAAGCAGAGACTACATTAAAGTATTATCTCTGCTTTTAGCTTGTTACCCAAGTAAGGTAACAGGAGCTTACTTATTAAGCTTTATCAAGCGTACAAGTTAGTTCTTCTTTAACTTGACCAGCTTCAATTGCATCGATTGCTTTTTGATCGTGTGCATTTGGTGGACAACCACAAGCGTGCTCACTTGTTGCGTGTAAACGAGCTTGCTCTAAGTGCCACTGTGCTACTTTGATATGTTGATCAACGTTCATAATGTTATTCCTTTGGTTAGTTATATTGATTTACATCAATGCGCGCATTATAAACTAACCATTTTTACAATCTAGTAGTTAGCCTCATATTTATTAAATTTTAATGACAAAATGCCAATTCGAGGCTCGTCAAAGAAAGCTATTCTACACTCAGTAGAATGAAGGACTTTTATGAAGCTGATAACTATTGCCATTCCATTACTCTTTTCATTTGCTTGCAATGCTAATTTATTAGAAGTTAGTAAAGTTTGTCCTGTCACAAATACACAAGATGAACAGCTCGGTATATTAGTACTATCAGAATTTTGGTTTCATAGTGGCCGCCAGGATGCCTCTTATATTGCGAGTGATAATGCAACGGGTATAGGAGTGGAGATACATTTTTTTAATAACCGTTCAGGACACTTAACCAACAGAAACTTAGGCCGATGTGATAAATATCGTATGCTGCAAGTACGTAGTACAAATAGCTTATTAAACAGCGGAGAGTGGCCTATTCAAGTTGATATTCCCGCCTATTTTGAGCAACCCTTTTATGATAGTTTGCCGTTAGAGTTTGGTTACAATACACATCTGACTCCTATTGATAGCACCGATAAACCTTGGCTCTCACGTGTATCACGTGCCTCAACGGTTGGCATATATGATACACCTTATGTTTCTGACGCTTATGGTATTGAGGGAGAAGATATTAAAGTAGAATTTGAAACTTGCATTGTGTGCCAGCGACATCAAGGCTATGACCAACTTTTATCCTGTGCGACATGGGGATATCAACGAGACTACCTCAATGAGGAAACAGGCTGGACTGAGCCAGATATTATTCCTGTCAACTGTCGGGTAAATGCGAGTAAATCGTTTCAAAAAGCACTCGAAAATAGCACGGTTGTAGAATACCGATATTGGTTAGATTGGCGCTAACAGCAGTAGTCTGCCGTTAGCGCCTTAACATTACTTATTTTTAGGCAATGCTACATTGACTTCTAAAACAGAGATATCATCTTCAGCTTTATCAGTGAATTCACACTTTACATCTTCCGTGGCAATATCCATATACTTACGGATAACCGCAACTATTTCACGTTGCAATTCAGGAAGGTATGAAGGACTTGCTGCACTCGAGTGCTCGTGCGCGACAATAATTTGTAAGCGATCCTTGGCTAATTTTGCACTTCCTTTTTTTGGTTTATCTTTTCTAAAGTACTGTAAAAGTCCCATATTAAGCTCCAAATAAGCGGCTTAAAAAGCCCTTCTTTTCAAATTTAACAAAACGAAATTCACGTTCAATTCCCATTAAACGATCAACGGCATCTTGGTATGCTTTACCCGCATTACACTCTTGATTTAAGATCACAGGTTCACCTAAGTTGGAGGCGGCCAGTACATCTTGTGACTCAGGGATAACGCCTAATAGATCAATACCTAATAGATCATCAATATCATCGATACTTAACATCTCTTCACGCTCTACACGTTCAGGGCAGTAGCGCGTAATTAACAGATGTACTTTAACAGGGCTAAGCTGCAACTCAGAACGGTGTGATTTACTCGATAACATGCCTGTAATTCTATCTGAATCACGTACTGATGAAACTTCAGGGTTTGTGGTAACAATCGCTTCATCCGCAAAATAAAGTGCCATCATTGCACCTTGTTCAATCCCCGCTGGCGAGTCACAAATAATGTATTCAAAACCATCTGCTTTTAGGTCGTTAATAACTTTCTCAACGCCATCTTTGGTAAGTGCATCTTTATTGCGTGTTTGCGAAGCCGGTAATATATATAAATCCGGTGTACGTTTATCTTTTACTAACGCCTGTTGAAGGTTTGCTTCGCCATTAATTACGTTTATTAGGTCGTACACAACACGACGTTCACAACCCATGATCAAGTCTAGGTTACGCAGGCCAATATCAAAATCAATAACCACTGTTTTGGCTCCCGTTAACGCAAGCCCTGTACCTATTGCTGCACTGCTGGTTGTTTTACCAACGCCACCTTTACCCGATGTGACGACAATTACTTTTGCCATTATAATTCCTTAATTCTACTTAAATTTAGTTCAAACTTTCTAATACGAGTTGTTCATCCTGCAAAGATACGATGCTACCCTTTCCGATAAATTCGGCAGGCAATGCTTCACTCAATTTATATACCCCAGCAATAGAGACCAACTCAGGCGCTAGTAATTGGCTAAATACAGAAGCGCTTTGGTCACCCATCGCGCCAGCAAGCGCTCTACCACGTAGCGCACCATAAATGTGTATATTGCCATCGGCAATTACCTCTGCACCAGCACTTACATCACCATTAATGACTAAGTCACACTCTTTGGCATAGATCTGTTGACCAGACCTCACTCGACCTTTGAATATTTTTGTTTTTGCTTCATTAGCGATGAATGCAACTGGTGCAACCTCATCTACTACAGGAACGTCTTCGGTGGTCTTATCTTCAATAACAACCTCCTTAGCAACCTGTTTTCTAGAACTTTTTAATATCGCAATTTGTTGCATATGAGCGGTTTCTTTCTGTGTAGCTGATAATTCACCTGACATACCCGCTAAAATAAAACCATGCTCAGAGACTACTTTTTTAATTTCTGTAAAATCTAGATTTAGTGACTCACTTTTTACATCCACCACAACAGCCGCGTTAAGGAAAAAGTCTGGCGCCATTATTCTTTTTTTATTTAACTCTTCAGCCAATATCGAAAGTTCTTCACTTTCTATATTGATAACCAACAGAGAAAAGTTTAACGATTTTAGTGTCATAACACCTCTAATCTATCTAATAAAATATTTTTGATTTAAAATTCAGCCAATTTCTTTAAAAAAGAAAGTAATTTGCATGTTATAGTCTGAACTCTTATTAGGCAAGCAAAGGGCTACATTAGTATTATGTTATGTGCTGTATATAAAAGTATTCGAAAATCACAAACTTATCTTTTCATTGAGAAAAGAGATGACTTTGCTCCCGTTCCCGATCCATTATTGACTCAATTTGGTCCTCCACAACTTGTTTCGCTAATGAATATTAAACCAGATAGCAAACTTGCAATGACCGAAGCTAATACTGTGATCAAAGCGATAGCAAAAGATGGCTATTACTTGCAACTTCCGCCACCACCGGTTGACTACTTAGTTGAGCATAAAGCATGGCGTAAAAAACAAATAGAGGCACTTAATGAAACTGACTAAAATTATCACACTCTCTACGTTGCTAATATCATCATTAGCAGCGACTGCAAATACAACTAGCGACAAAAAAGAGAAAATTCCTTTTGAACAATACGTTACAGAGTTAAAAGTCGAAGCCATTGAGTTAGGTATTGATGCAACTATTGTCAATAATGCCTTTACACAAGTTGAGTTTTTACAACGCAGTGTTAAGTCTGACAAAGAGCAACCTGAGTTTAAACTTACTTTAGATACTTATATTCCTCGTGCAGTGCCCGATTGGAAAATCAAACAGGCCCGAGAAGCTTATAAAAAGCATTACCATTTATTACATAAAATTGGTAAAGAGTACGGTGTACAACCTCGCTTTATCGTCGCATTATGGGGAATTGAAACAAACTTTGGTCGCCTAACAGGACGTCATTATGTAATTTCTTCATTAACAACAATGGCTTATGAAGGCCGTCGTGAAGCACTGTTCAAAAAACAGCTTTTTGCTGCACTAACGATCTTAGAAGAGGGCCATATAAAGCAAGATAAGTTTATTGGTTCATGGGCTGGGGCAATGGGCCAAGTTCAATTCATGCCAACCTCCTACCTTAACTACGCTGTTGATTATGATGGTGACGGTAAAAAAGATATCTGGAATAACTATGGGGATGTGTTTGCATCTGCAGCCAACTATCTAAAAACTGAAGGTTGGGATGATAGTGAAACATGGGGTAGACAGGTTTTAATTCCAGAGGATTTTAATGTTGAACTTGCGGGCATTAAAAAACAAAAAACCTTACAAGAGTGGCAGGATTTAGGTGTTCGTCGTTTCGATGGTACTGCGCTACCCAAGGTTAGTATGAATGCTTCTGTTGTTATTCCAGATGATGCATCTGGTCGTGTCTACCTTGCATATAACAACTATAAAGTATTAATGCACTGGAACCGCTCATACTACTTCGCAACGGCGGTAAGTTACCTTTCTGAGCGTATAAAATATCCACGAATTAATCCGTAACAAAAGACTTAAAGACTAAATTAAGACAATATAGAGCAATAATAAATGAGCCATTTTTGGGAAGAGAAAACACTGTCACAAATGAACCAAACAGAGTGGGAATCACTCTGTGATGGTTGTGGGAAATGTTGTCTAAATAAGATAATCGACGATGATACAGAAGAATTACATTTTACCAATGTTGCTTGTCATCTATTACACACAAAAACCTGTCAGTGTCGTAAGTATGATAAACGCTTCAAGTTGGTTAAAGATTGTGTAAAAGTATCACTTGATGATATCGACCAGTTTCACTGGTTACCAGCAAACTGTGCTTACCGTTTATTAGTTGAAAACAAACCATTACCGGTTTGGCACCCACTATTAACGGGTAGTAAATCAGCGATGCATAAGGGTGGATTTTCTATTCGTGGGAAAATCATCTCAGAAGCAGCAATAGATCCAGAGAACCTAGAAGATTACATTGCAATTTGGCCTGCAGAATAAAGGAAATTTTATGTCAGACATTACTATTTTTCACAATAATCGTTGTTCAAAAAGTCGTGCAACGTTAGCGCTTATTGAAGATAAAACAGATAATCTAAATATCGTAAATTATTTAGAAAATCCACCAACATTAGCAGAGATTGAAAATATTATCGCTTTATTAGGTTTCACTTCAGCTCGTCAGTTGATGCGAACAGGTGAAGCGGTTTATAAAGAGTTGCAGCTTAAATCAGAAGAGAGTGAAAGTGTGCTTTTACAAGCAATGCTTGATAACCCAAAACTTATTGAGCGTCCGATTGTTTTAGCAAATGGCAAAGCTAAAATTGGTCGCCCACCAGAATCTGTTTTAGATATTATTTAAATGAAAACTGAACATTATAAATTGATGGCAAGAGTCGGCTATTTTGCACTCTTATTAATTATACCGCTTTGGCATTTGTGGTTATCACCGCCTGGCCTTGGCTTAAGTCCTTGGTTAGTCACTGCGATCTGGTTTTTACCACTGATGTTCCCATTAAAGGGTATTATTCAAGGTAACCCATACACCTTTGCATGGTGTGGATTTTTAGCACTGCTGTATATCATGCATGCCGTTGTTATTATCTATAGTGCTTATTTGGATGGACTGTATATTGAGGTGACAATGGCTTGCTTGGAATTAATCTTTGCAACTATCTTCTTGATGGGTAACATCTACTTTGCAAAATACCGAGGCCAAGAGTTGGGTTTGAGTATTCGAAAAAAGAAGAAAAAATAGAAGACTGCGAAATTAAATGCACTTCAAAGAGGTGCATTTTTATTTCAGTCAGATTAGATCACCGTTAAAATATCTTCACTTGCTAA
>Ga0209292_1002324_pt1 | contig 21979 bp, 14 predicted proteins | sample GOMGulsemesocosm_2_FD_184634 | JGI IMG/M metagenome (GOLD analysis project Ga0209292, IMG submission 184634) | Methane-oxidizing microbial communities from mesocosms in the Gulf of Mexico - GOM9C Gulf of Mexico (SPAdes) (version 2) | ecosystem: Environmental > Aquatic > Marine > Cold seeps... | reverse complement strand
CAACACCTAATATTGATGAACTAGCCAACCAAGGTATTCGTTTTGACAATGTTTGGTCACACCCGCAGTGTACACCATCACGTGTTTCTCTAATTACTGGGCAATACCCTAATAAAAATGGTTGGGTCAATCATTGGGACGCACCTCGTTGGGGTCAAGGTTATTTAGATTGGCAGCAAAACCAAAGTGTCGCAAGAGTAATGAAAGATGCTGGTTATGCAACAGCTGCAGCGGGTAAATGGCAAGTAAATGATTTTCGTATCGAACCAGAAGCCATGATCAAACACGGTTTTGATGATTACGCTATGTGGACAGGATATGAATCAGGGGTACCTGCCAGTGCCGAGCGTTATTGGGACCCTTACATACACACAAAAAAAGGCAGTAAAACCTATAAAGGTGAATTTGGCGAAGATATCTTTGCTGAGTTTTTATTAAATTTTATTGAAGATAATAAAGAACAGCCTTGGTTTGCTTATTTTGCCATGAACTTGCCACACGCACCTTACACTGCTACACCGCACAAAATGAAAGTTAAAGGTAAACTTAACCAACATAAAGCCATGGTTGAATACGCTGATATTATTTTAGCAAGAATGCTCAACCGCCTTGAAGAAATGGGTGAACGGGAAAATACCATCATCATTTGGACCACTGACAATGGCACCAATAAAAGCCTTGTTGGCACCCTTAATGGCCGTAAAGTGCGTGGTGGCAAACAAAAGACCACCGAAAATGGTATTAACTCACCGTTTATTGTCAGTAGCCCAGGGCTTATACCTACAGGTGTAGTTAGTGATACCTTAGTTGATTTCACCGATATTTTACCTACCTTTGCTGATTTAGCGGATACCGAGGTGCCAAGCGATTACAAACTCGATGGTCAATCTTTCGCACCTTATATTCTTAATAGCAAACAAGACGGCTCACGCAGCTCAATTCTTTCTATGGGTGGTATGAATGAAGCGGAGGTTTCAGAGCAAGGTATTGAAAACAAGTTTGCTTTTAGAGACCGCGTAATTCGTGATAAACGCTACAAGCTCTATGTTAATGCGACGCAACCATTATCTTATGAAAAGCTAGTTGATTTACAAACGGATCCTGAAGAAAAAATCAACTTAATTCACAGTAAAAAACCTGAAATAGTCGCAGCTAAAGCAGCACTAATTAAAGTAGCGCAAGCACAACCAAAACGCGATAACGATCCTAAGTACCGTAAAAGACAAGCACTGCCTTGGGATAAACCTGTGACGGTAAAATCACAAGTGTGGAAGCAGTAACCGTTAAGCTCCTAACAATAACGATGAACAATGAGCTTTTACCTGTTAATTTTTTGCATGGTAAGAAAGCATCAAATAAAGGAAAGAAGATGAACGCCCTAAAGAAAATCCTAACAAGCATCAGCGCCATAGCGTTTAGTTTTTGTGCAATTAGCGCTCACGCCAGTGATGAGCGCCCTAACATACTTCTTATATTGGCTGATGACGCCAGCCCAGATATGTTCAGTGCTTATGGCCAAGAAGGCGCAGCAAAAACACCAAACATCGGTAAATTAGCGGCACGAGGTGTACAGTTTCAAACCACCTATGCAACAGCAAAGTGTGGCTCGTCACGCGTTGAAATTATGACAGGTCGTTACGCACAAACAACGGGCGTTTATACTAACGAAATATGGCTTGGCGATGCGCGTAAAAAAGTTTATAGCAACAACATATCTTTTAGCCGTATTTTAAAGGATGCTGGATACGCTACCGCCATTACCGGTAAATGGCATGCAGGTATGCAAATGCCGTATGAAGATGTTTTGGCATTTGATGAGCATGCCTTATGGGAAGGTCCAAAAGAAATAGCTAAACTGAAAGGCTCACCAAAGTTCACTGGTTTAATGGAAGATAAAAAAACGACTTCTCGCTACTGGCATCCGGGTTATGTGGTAAATGGTAAGCTACTCGATACCAAGCCCCTTGATTTCAGCCTTGATATTGAAGCTGATTTCATCATGGAATTTATGGAAAAAAATGTTAAAGCGAAAAAGCCATTTCTAGCTTATTGGCCAACAGTAGCGCCACATGGCACACGTACCGGTATGCCAACCAACCCACTTCGAGGTAAACCTGGTCTATTGGGCCAAGGAAAAGGCATCAAGAAGAAGGATAAGATTCCTGGCGAAAACCAAGCCCGTTTTGTATCGCTGATAGAATACCTTGATTTAAAAGTCGGTGAAGTTGTTGATAAAATTGATGAGTTAGGCATAAGTGACAATACAGTAATTATCTTTTTATCTGACAATGGTACAGCGGTAACAGCTAAAACCCGTGGTGTTGAGCGCGGCGCTCATGTTGCCCATATTGCCGCAGGTGCAGGTATTAAAAAGCGCGGCATAACAGCTGAATTATCTGACTTTTCAGATATTACCCCTACCCTAATTGATTATGCTAACGCTTGGGATTTTGTGCCTAAAGGTCATACGTTTAACGGCAAAAGCTTAGTGCCTTTTTATCAAGGTGAAACCAATGAACATCGTGAATGGATATACGGCTATGCTGGAACATCACAATTATTACGTACCAAAAACTACATGCTTGAAGTGGTAAATCCTGTGATGAACATGCCACGAGGCCGTTTTTATTACACTGATGATAAACGTTTTGGTTTTGGTTATGAGTTAGTAGATGGCAAGCCAGAGCACGCTAAAGTGCGAGCAAAGTTCGATGATATCTTGAAGAACTTGCCACCACTGACTAAAGATCATAAGCATTGGAAAACCAAATCAGGTAAACGTGTACTTAAATCTTTAGCTAAGCCAAAAGTTATCGAAAAACACTTATATAACCACGAAGATTATAAACGCTACGATGAAAGCTACCTAGGTAGTAAAAACTAAGTTGTAGAAGTATAAAAATAAGTACTGATCTAATTTTACTGGTGATTAGATCAGCTAGTCACCTCTACTATCTTATCTATTCAAAAACAAAGGCCATCAAAGTTTTTTAAGTAGAAAGAATAAACTTAATCAGTGTTGCGGGTCAGTAGTTTTTTAAAATCCAGCACACAAGCATGATAAACACTTTTTGAAATTTCGTTACCAAAACATCGGGTATGAATGAACTCACCGTCAGCTTCATAAACACTTGAATTATATAAAATATATTTAATTTTTTGTTTACCATAGACCATGGCAGGAAAGTTAGCAAAGGCTTCGAAATTGGTAAGTTTCTTCATCATCAGATCTAAGCATGACTTATCGAATTGAAATTCAGATACATGATGGCCAACATACTCTTCTTCTGTATAGCCCAAAATATCTAATTCATACTGATTAGCATATTTAATGATGCCTTCAGGCGAAACAGCATGAATACCAATATTGGAGTTTTTAATAAAGTCTAAAGGGTTTTCTGTGATCACACGTTCATCCTCCTTAATTATCTTGCTCTTTATAAAGTATATTCAATATCGGCTTTCAGGTAAAATCTAATTACCACAAATGGAGTTAAATATGATTTGGCACAAAAAAAGGGACTACATATTTATTGTAAGTCCCTTTATTAGTGTTACCTTTACACTAGAAAATCATTACTCTTCAAGACCATGCGCCGAACGTAATAAGGTACGCTTTGCTGAGTTAAGGTGAGTTTCCATTGCCATTAATACGCCAGAGGTATTGTGCGCTAATAGTTGAGTAATAATATCAACATGTTCTTGTAAAGCCACTTGGTTACGCTCTAACTCATCACCTTTGTTCCACTGGTAATGGTAGTGACAAATTAGTGAGACCACATCAAAGAACTGCATAAAGAAACGGTTATCAGAGGCGCGCTGCACGATGAAATGAAACTTACGGTCTAACTCACTCAACTCGGTATAACGGTTTTCAACATCGGCTAATACTTCAACATGTCTATCAAGTAGCTCTGCTAACTCTTGCCAGACACCATCGTCTACAGGCATAGCCATTAGCTTAGTGATTGAACTCATTTCTAGAATACGTCGAAATTCAACCAGCTCTAAAGCAAACTTCTCATCAAATTTAACCATTTGCCATTTAGCTCTAGGTTTTTTCTCAATCAAACCAAAACGAGAAAACTTAATTAAAAACTCTCGAACCGTAATGGTATTACATCCCGAGGATTTAGCTAACTCTAATTCAGAGAACTTTCCGCCAGGTAGCAATTTCCCGTGATTAATTAAATCTAAAAAGTACTTTTCGATAATCTCTTCTTTTGAAGATACGCCGTCACTGGTATCAAAATAATCCGCTTCAACAGGTGCACGAACAACAAGCTTTTGGTTATCGTTAATTTCGATAATCCCCTTTTTCTCAAGCTCTTTTAGTGACGTTCTAATCGTGGTGCGACTAACATTAAGTTTTTTAGCTAAAGTATTGTCCTTTAATACGATGGCATTAACATCATCAAATTCAGCGAGTGACTTTAATATACTGTTTGTGGTGGTTTGAATTAGGTGACTTTGCATTATCATATCCTATGTAATATAAAAACAAGTGAACAATACCTGTTGTTGTTTATTAATAGTAACACCATCAAAATGTTTTTATAGAGATTAATTAATGTTTTTATTTAGAAATAGACAAAGACAGTACTTATTTTCAATAATTGTATAAAAAATACAAAATAAGTCAGTGTAAATACTCGCCCATAAGAAACGGCACTTGATAAGATACCGTAGCGGTAATTTGTACATTATCGATATCGCCTCTTTCATTGTTAGCATCAGCGGTGGTTTTAGAACGTATTTTTACGTCCTGCGTTATTCTTTGCCTCAACTGGCAATGCAAACGATTAGCTAACCAAAACTGTATAATTAGTGGTCTCAAGATTATGCCAACTACTACCGTCATACCATTCAACCAAAAGAGCCTCTCCATTGTCTAATTTTTTGTTTCTACGATCATAACTCAGAGTGATACTTTTAAACTTAGAGGTATCTATTGTTTGTTCCATAGAACTGGAGTTTTTGATCCTTGCGCCATATCTGCCTTCAAAGGCCGCCTGAGTTATTACTGATATTTTGTTGATACGTGACCAGCTGTGGCAACAAATAAGATTTCTTTATAGGCTTGCTTAGTAATAATGCTAAGTAAAACAACAGTGCTTTCCTGCTGATCTCATAAGGATTTTGACCAACATGAATATGAGAAAGCCCCTCCGCTAATAACTCAAGTTGACCCTTTTCGGTATCAGCTATCAAAACAAGTATCTCATTATTGGCAAGTTTACTTTTAAAGCGCGCCATCAACTTTTTGTGCAATTAATTGTTAAATTATTTTATCTTGTTGCTAGTAATCAACCTTATCGGGACCAACAAAGATACAGTATACTTGAAGCTCTTTAGTCGCAGCTATACAACCTTGTTCACTTTGCTTAAAGAAACTATAGGAATTAGCTTTAGGAACAAGTGCAAAAAACAATTGCTAGCTGTAACAGAAAAGTTGCAGTTGATATCAATAAAATAATCACCTGAATTACTAATTTCATTTATTCCACCTCAAGTACACTGAGCGAGATTGAATAAACAATGTAAATAAATGCTCATTTTTCAATCATCTACTTACCAATACATAACTTTAAACATAGCTTATAAATAAAACAGCTTACTGATAATGCGAGATATATAGCCACTAACCATTAGTATTATTCCCCCATGGTTCATCGTTTGTTACTTCGATGACTTTTTGCTTTCGTGACTTAGTGTAAAGAACTGTAAACTAAGTTGTTGTATGCCTCTAATTACATTACTTTTAAATATAAAGGACACTCAACTGTCTTCAAGTCAATTCTTTGCTTATTAATGTTGACTCTAAATGTTCAACAATCAATATCTCAAACTAATATTAAGTAGTACTAGTGCTTTATGAAAATCACCTTGCCTGTTTTCCTTCAAAATTTACGTTTGATTTGTGTTCCAACTTTTCTATCAGTGGTGTTACTCTCTAGCTGTGCTCAGAATAATAATGTGGTTATTGACAATAGTGCACAGACAAGTTCATTTATTGAACAAGGAAGTGGCAAACTTGATAGACGCTGGTGGAACAGCTTTACCAGTGACGGGTTAACTCAACTCATAGAACAAGGACTTGAAGATAACCTATCATTAAAAGCGAAAGAGTTGCGGTTGAAAAGTAGCGCTATCAACGCAAAAATTGGCAGTGCTGATTTATATCCCACCCTAAATCTAACCTCCAATGTATCCTCTAGATTTGATGATTTTGGCGAGGTGAATAATGCATCATTTGGTCTTACCTCTAGCTGGGAATTAGATTTGTGGGGCGGCATTGCCGCCAATGAAAATATAGCCTATTGGAATCACCAAGAACAAATTGCATTATACCGCGGTCGAGCCACTTTAGTTGCCGGTAGCATTAGCAATGCTTGGTTAGGTTTAGTATCTGAGCAAGAGAAAAAACTAGTCTTAGCCAATCAATTAAAGCGTACTCAAGCTGCTTTAAAAGTTATTACTCGCCGTTTCAGCATGGGTAAGGTTTCCGTTACCAACATTTGGCAGCAACAGAAACTTCTAAAATCGATTGAAGTACTGCAATCAAAAAACCACGCAGATTTATACATCTACCAACAAACTTTAGCGCTGTGGTTAGGTATACCGACTAATTCATTGACTACTAATAACTCAATAACGTCTCCCTCACTACCGTCATTACCACAGTTACCTGAGCTTGGTGTACCTGCACAGGTATTAAAGTACCGCCCTGATATTGAGCAAGCCTTTGCAAAAATAAAAGCCGCAGATGAAAATTTAGCGGTAGCCATTTCGAATCAATACCCACGAATTACCTTAAGAGCCAATTATTCAACTACCAAAAATTCAGTCGCTGATTTATTCGATGATTGGTCAGGTAATTTAATTACCGCACTAGCCATGCCCCTATTTGACAGCGGCGAAAGGAAATCCGTGATTGAGCAGCGTGAGCTCGAGTTACAAGCGTTGTTATTTGATTATCAACAAGTGTGGCTCGCGGCTATCGCCAGTGTTAATCAAGTACTGATCAATGAAACGAAACTACTAAAAATAACTAAAAATTTTCAAGAGCAATTAGATTTGGCTAAGCGCACAGAAAAATTGACCACAATTAAATACCTCAACGGTAAAAGCAATTATTTAAACCTGCTCAAAGCACAAGAGAGTATTTTGTCATTGGAAAGGCAGTTTATCGAGGCGAACAAAAAAGTGATGATTAATCGAGTATTATTATACCGAGAATTAAGTCATGGTGATTTTTCTACCATCGAGAAAGTGAGCACAAACCAAGCCACCACAGCAAATATAAGTACCAAGGGAAACCCTGTTAATGTCTAGTGTCCTCTCTAAAAACAAGCGCTTATTTACCCACAAATTACTGCCTTTACTTATTGTTACTTTAGGTGGTTTACTAAGCTATTACATTTTACATTCGGCCCAACAAAAACCCACTAATTATAAAAATAAGCAGCTTAAACGCTTACGTATGGTGCACACAACGGAGTTAGCTAAGGCTTCGGTTGTTCCCTATTGGCATGCCTCAGGCTTTGTTATACCGACAGAATCAGTAAAAGTTCATGCTCGGGTATCTGGCAATATTGATGAACTAAACCCGTTAGCGATACCTGGTGGCCAATTACAAAAAGGCCAATGGTTAGCAAAACTTGAACCATTAGATTTTGAATTGGCGTTACAGTCTCAGCAAGCGCAGTTAGCGCAAGCACAAGCCAACTTTTCCCTTGTAGAGGCAGACCAACTATTAGCTAAAGAAGAGTTATTACTGCTTAATACTAATGGTGGTTTGAACATTGATCAATCCTTGGTATTACGCGAGCCACAATTAACGGTAGCTCAGGCTAAGGTATCTGTAGCGAAAACCGATGTTGAAAAAGCAGAGTTAAATTTAAGACGAACCCGTGTTTTGATGCCATTTGATGGCAAAGTGGTCAGTAAAGAGGTTGGCTTAGGCAGTAATATATCAAGCAACACATCGTTGTTTTCCGTGGTAAATACCGATTCTTATTGGCTTAAAGTTAAAATCCCGCATAAATTTTTAGCCTTATTAGACAAACATGCATTAGCCGAAATTTCACAAACGCGTTTATGGGGTGAAGGTAAAAATCGTACAGCAAGATTTGTCTCAGTTTTGCCTGAGCTCGATACTAAAGACAGGCAAGTAAAACTACTGTTGGCTATTGATGATCCGCAAACTGAAAAATCTAACCTACCGCAAGTATTTATTAATGACTTTTTAAACATTCAACTAAAAGGTAAAACCATCAAAAATGCTTGGACCATTAAACACTCATGGTTACAAGCAGATAATACCATTTGGGTGGTGGATAAAAACAGTACCCTGCAAAAGAGGTCGGTTGACGTATTGTTTAAAGGCCAAGATCTTATTTATGTCGACACTGAGGTTGAATTAGGGGATAGAGCCCTTGCTGAGAAACCTGGCATTGCTAGCGTTGGTTTAGCGGTGAGAACAAGAAAAAGTCTGTCAAATTCTATAGCCAAAAGTAAGAGTAAAAAAGAGAATAAAGTGAAAGCACAACAGGGGTCAAGTTATGCCGAATAGGCCATTGACCCCCATCTCATGGATGATCCAACACAAAGTGGCTCCGCACTTATTAATGCTCGCTCTGGTTTTTGGCGGCCTGGTAATGTCATTTATTATTCGCAAAGAATATATGCCAGAAACGTCTCGCGACACTATATCTGTAAGAGTTGCTTACCCCGGCGCGGCGCCAAGCGAAATGGAAGTAGCTATTGCTGTACCTGTAGAAGCGGCGCTTTATAGCCTTGATGGTATCAGTAAAATCGATACCTATATTAGCACCGGCTGGGTAAGGGTTAGAGCTGAGTTAGAAGCTGGTGCAACACCACAGAAAATTTATCAAGATGCCCAGCAGGCAGTTAATAGAATATCGTCTTTTCCTTCAGGTATGGAGCGGCCTCATGTTAAATTAGATACCAGAATTGCCGATGTCATGGAGCTAATCGTTCATGCTGATTTAGATCGTTTCGCCTTAAAACGCCTCACTGAACAGGTGCGCGATCGCATCTTACAATCGCCATATATCTCGCAAGTTAAACTTAGGGGTATACCTCAAGAAGAAATCCATGTTGAAGTGGCGCAAACGGACATGCAAGCTTATGATCTGACGCTAAGCAAAATTGCTGGCATGCTGAAAAAGAATGTCGTTGAACAATCGGCAGGCAAAATTAAAGCAAATAGTGGCGATATTTTGGTCTCGGTTGATCAACGAGAATTTTGGGCCTTAGATTTAGCAAACGTGCCACTTGTTTCGGACAAATCAGGAGATCAGTTACGCTTAGGTGACATAGCAAAAGTCACCGAGGGCTTTGCAGATACCCGTGATTTAGTCACTTACAATGGTCAATTATCTGCACAATTAAACCTCTATAGGACGGGAGAGCAAACACCGTCTCAAATTGCTGATGCCATAGAAGACATGTGGCCTGAAATACTCGCTATGTTACCGCCTAATTCAGGTATAGCGATTGTAGATGATGATGCCAAGAATTATCAAAAACGCCTAAGCCTGTTACTTAACAATGCCTTTATCGGTTTGTTGCTGGTATTAATTATTTTGAGTTTATTCTTACAGTTTAAACTCGCTTTTTGGGTAGTGGCTGGCATTCCTAGCTCATTTTTAGGGGCGATGTTATTACTTCCTAGCTTTGATGTTTCAATTAATATGGTGTCAATGTTTGGTTTCATTATTGCCTTAGGCATAGTGGTCGATGACGCCATCATTGCCGGCGAGAATATATTCGCCCATATACAAGAGGGCATGTCCTATCAAGAAGCCGCAATAAAAGGTGCCAATGAAGTGGCAAAGCCACTTACCTACGCTATTTTGACCAATATAGTGGCGTTTTTACCTTTGTTATTACTACCCGGTAGCATGAAGTTACTGTTCGGCGCTATCCCCATTGTAGTGGTGCTTTGCTTTGCGGTTTCATGGGTTGAAGCTTTATTTATTTTACCTGCTCACTTAGCGCATATTGATAATAAGAAGCCCACTAAAATAGAGCTTTGGTTTAATAAATCGCAAAATAAATGTCATCTGGCTTTAAATCATTTTATTGAAAATATATACGCTCCCCTGCTTAACAAATGTTTGCACAGGCCAGCCTTAGTGCTGTCAGTGGCCTGTTTTATTTTTTGTATCGTTATGGCTTATGCCTTTAGTGGCAAAATGGGTTTTAGTCTTTACCCGAAAATGGATGGGCGCTGGGTCAAAGCCAGTTATGAAATATCTGATTCTTCAACAGAACAACAAGCCATTTTTCTTCGCCAAACCTTAGCAACTAACGCAGAGACTATGGCCAAAGCCTATGGCATTGAAGAAAGTGTCGTTAGCACCCGCAGTATTATTCGTGATAATAGCGTAGAAGTTGCGCTGTTATTGGTGGAAAGCGAAGAGCGAGCATACTCAACCAACCAAGTAAAAGAGTTTTGGCGTGAGCATGCTAAGTCATTACCTAAACTTGGCAAGCTAAGGTTTAGCGGAGCAAGACGAGGCTCTAGCGCGATTAGTACAGCTTCTTTAACTCTAGAGTTACGCCATAGTGATAGTCAGGAATTGGCGCTTGCCGCACAAGATGCGGTGGAATTTTTAGCTGATACTGAACATGTCGTGGCAACGCTAAATACTATGGAAGAAGGCAAACCGCAATGGAAGCTTAGCCTTAATAAAAATGGCCGGGCGCTAGGTTTAGATGCTACGGATTTAGCGGCGCAGATGCGTGCATCGTTATATGGTGCACGCGCACAACGTCAACACCGGTTACGTAATCAGGTAACCACCTTAGTGAGATTACCAGAAGATGAACGCGGAGATGTAAATAAAATAGAATCACTGCTTATCCGCACCAAAGCAGGTGGTTATGCGCCGTTAGGCAGTGTCGCAACAATTAACAAGGTATTAGCACCTGGTTTTATCTTAAGGCGAAAAGGCCAGCGGGTTGAAAAAGTTGGCGCCGAAATATTGCCTGAAGAAAACATTCCTGCGGTCGCAAATATGGTTAAAAATTATTTGGTGCCTGAATTACAAGGGCGATACCCGGGCATAAAGGTTGTCTTTGGTGGCGATCAGGAAGAAATAGCCAACAGTGTTTCAAGGTTAGAGTTAGGCACTGGTTTTGCTTTAGTGACTATTTATATTTTACTGGCCATTGCTTTTAGAAGTTACTCTCAGCCCATTGTCATTATGGCTATTATTCCTTTTGGCGCAGTGGGCGCTATTTTAGGGCACATGGCATTAGGTTTTGGTTTGAGCATTGTTAGTTTAATGGGCATGCTAGCACTCGCCGGTGTGGTAGTTAATGACAGTTTAATCTTAGTTGAATATGCCAATAAAAAGTCAGAGCAAGGACATAATGCATTAGACTCTATTAAAGAAGCCTGTCGACGTAGGATCCGCCCCATTATACTAACAACAATCACCACATTTTGTGGATTAGCGCCCATGGTCTTTGAAACCTCAAGACAAGCACAATTTGTTGTACCTATGGCGGTATCATTAGGTTTTGGTATTTTATTTACCACACTAGTGTGCTTATTAGTATTGCCCTGTTTGTATCTAGTGATTAATGACAAAGCCGATAATATTGAAGCTGAAAAAGTTGATGAAGAAGCTGGTGAAGCTGTAGTTGAAGGTGAACAAGACAGTTCAGTTTTACTGCCAAGTAACACCTTGTAAATAGAATTAGCAACAACAATGTCAGTTAATTCGTCATGCTATAGGTATATAATCGAGAATGACGGTGAGTTTCCTTAAATTGAACACTATTTAATAACGTACTTAACAGCCTTACATAGCCTTAGCCGTTTTTAATCGTATCCACTCGCCCACAGGAACATAACTATCATCGCTATAACCCCTACCCTGTGGGTTTTGCTTAGCCGATGGATTAAAGCCTAAAAAGTCCTGATACATGCTGTTGACTATTTCAGGGTTTTTCTTGGCGATATCGGTTAATTCTTTGAGACCTTTTCAATATAAAATAACTGCAGTTGCTTAGTTTTTCTTTTGAAAACCAATTTATAGTTATCACCTATTCAGGCAAAAATATTTTTAGTACGAAACGGAATAGGTTTAGCGCGGCTAAATGGGTTTTCCTTAACTTTATTCTCACCCTTTCCCTGCATTTGTTGGCTAAGCAAAGGCAACAAACTTGTGCCATCAATAGGTCTATTATCAGGCATTTTATAATCAAACAATTGCGTAATCGTTAGCAGGCAATCTAGCGTTGAAGTAAGCTCAGCTACTCTTGAGCCAGCTTTAATATGTTCACGCCATACTGCCAAGCTAGGTACACGTACACGCCCTTTAAATAAAGAGCTTTTTTAGAGGGGATTAAGGCGTTCATTCGCCTATTTAGAGACGTGAATGTATAGACTTAGGCAAAATAAAAAAGTTACGTGTGAAATATTCTGGCATTCATTAAAAATAAAATAGCCAGTCACACACCTGACTGGCTATTAAAGGTTTATTAGCAATAATAATATTGATGGCTAACTAATACAGCTAATCATTCCAGTGCTGGTCTATTATTTTTTGAATATGTGGATAGTCACTATCAGTCTCATTGTAGGCTTTACGCTGTGCAAGCATTTCTGCTTTTAGCTTGGCGATTACATCCTTGTATTGAGGGTCGTTATAACGATTGTTCACTTCTTCAGGGTCGTTTTTCAGGTCATAAAACTCCCAGCTTACCGGGGTTGGTGTTTTAGCAGGTACTACACCATCTTTCCGACTCCAGTTATGACCAGCGTAGTTAATATCACTTTGTGCAGGTGTATTGTCATAGTGTTTTCCATAGAAAAATATCAACTTGTGCTCTTTACTACGAACGCCAAAATGCGCAGGTACATCATGATGGGCACGGTGCATCCAATAACGGTAATACGTCGCCTGACGCCAGTTCACTAATGGTTTATTATCAAAGGTTTCGGCAAAGCTTTTACCATGCATGTAATCGGGTGTCTCAACTCCAGCCATAGCTAACATTGTTGGTGCAAAATCAGTATTATTAATAATGTCTTCATTTACCTTAGGTGCGTTAACCTTTCCTGGGTGACGGACAATAAATGGCATACGTAATGACGGCTCATACATCCAACGTTTATCAATTAAGTCATGTTCACCAAGCATCATACCTTGATCGCCAGTGTAGATAATAATGGTATTGTCGTACTCGCCAATCGCTTTTAAGTGGTCAAACAAACGCTTTAAGTTGTCATCAACACCTTTGACCGTACGTAAATATTTTTTTAAATAACGCTGGTACGACTGATGGGTATATTCATTTTCAGGTAAGTCTTGGTTAACCTCCATATGAATTCCCATATTTCTACGTGGGTTACGTTTAGACACTGACGTGCCAATTTCATTAACTAAAGAATTATTCTCACCTTTAGTTGCTTTAGAGCCCCACTTAGGTTGGTTATATAGGCTGGCTGGCTCTGGGATTTCTACATTAGCTAAATACTCATCATAGCGAGGAGCATTCTCGAACATATCGTGCGGCGCTTTATAATGATGCATCAGAAAAAACGGCTTGTTTTTATCTCTATTTGATAACCAATCAATTGACAAGTCGGTTATCACATCAGATGAATGCCCTTTAACTTGCACTTTATTATTTGGCCATTTTCCTTTGGCATCCATGTCTCTAAATACTGGATCAAAGTACTTACCTTGATTAGGTAGCACTTTATAGTAATCAAAGGCTTTAGGCTCTTTCTTTAAGTGCCACTTACCAATCATAGCCGTTTCATATCCAGCGCCGGACATTAACTTAGGTAAATATTGTTTTTCAACACCAATTTTACCATCAAGATCCAAAGCACCATTGGTCTGGCTATATTGACCCGTGATTATACTTGCACGGCTTGGTGTACAGATAGAGTTGGTTACAAAAACATTATCAAAACGAGTGCCTTCAGTTGCTAATGCATCAATAGTGGGTGTTGGGTTCAGTGAAGCTAACAAACCTCCATATGCGCCGACTCCCTGTCGAGTATGATCATCCGACATAATATAAAGTATGTTCAGCTTCTTGCTCTGCTTTGCCGTTGTTGCAGTCTCTTCTGGACTTGTACCGCAAGCAGATAAAACAGAAACAATAGCAAGCGTTGTTCCAAGCTTCGTCAGTAGTTGTTTATTCATAATGCCCTCATTAATGTGCCAACACCAACTCTTGGTGTTTTATTTATAATAAACACACAGATTAATTAAACCAGATAATTTACAAGATTTTACAAGCTCAAATTCGAGCTATAAAAAAGCCCAGTAATAACTGGGCTCTCCTTAGAAATTAACTAGCTAGTTAAGCTTACTCGACAATGAACTTCCATGTATCTCCCATTACTATGGAGCCATCAGATTTTACAGCATCTACACGCCAGTAATAACTTCCCGGAGCAAGTTCTACCTCAGATTGGTAGATATTCTCTTCACCTGCTATAAAGCTACCTTGATAAACTATTGAATCAAATTTGCCAACTGAAATAGCTTCAACTTCTGCTTTACTTGAGGCCAAATACAAGTGATGACTTACCGCCTGATAGCCGTCACGCCACATCAAGCTTACATCACTAGTAACTGCTTTAGCAGTTGCGTCAACCAACTCATTACGCGGAATTGCAAAGGATGCTTTAGCCGTTTTATACCCTGGTATCCAATAAAAAGGACTATCAAGCTCATAAGCTCCTAAATCAAGTGCACTGCCTTGTTGCGTTGCTTCTTGATATTGAGGTAACGGGGCGTCACCTGTATAAGCTGCATAATTATTTGGACTATTAATAATGTCACCTGCATTATGTAATGCACCTTGGCGTAGTGGTCTAAAGTCATAATTAAACATATCAGTTAGTTGTGAAGTTAAACTTACCGCTTCTTTTAATCCATTGAAGTTATTGCCAACAATGCCAGCTAAGGTATCAGATTCAACAAGTCTATCTTTAGATATTGAATCTGAAGCATTATTTGAGGTTACTGTGCGCTCATGACGATAGTAAGGATTAGGGTCTACTAACATGCGTTGATCAATATCGGCATTATTCCACGTGGTATTGTGATAAACACGATGATCGTCACCTTTTACCATTATCCCTTTAGCATTCCATACCACGTTATGATGAATTAAACCAAACTGACCACCTGAGGTTTCATTGGTGGTATCAAATGGTGCATCAAAGCGAATTCCGTATTTTTCAGAGTCATGCGCCCAATTATAGGCAATATTAGCCGCAGCTTGTTGCGCTTTACGTAGCTGAAAGCTTGCACCATCATTTTGCGCAAAACCACCAGTGATCATATTGTTATATAAAGCATGTAAACTGCCACCTTCGGGCACAAACATGGTTGAGTTACCAATTATATCCATGGTATTACGACTAAATGTCGCCTTTTGATTAGACATTTTAGTGATCATAACCGTTGCATGCGGCGAAATAGTATCGGCACTGGTAATATCTAAACGCTCAAACAAGTTATTTTCAATAACCGATTTGCCACCTTCAATGATCAAACTTTGTGAATCACTATCAGTCACTACATTGTTTTTAAAGACAATACCGCTATTAACTCTTTTATCTGTTGCTGAATACAATTCAATTAATTGATTACGGCCATAACCTGATTTAGCATCTCCAAACCCTTTTAACACCCGTAATGAAGTAGCACTGTGTTTAAAGTTTGAATTAGCAATCATAATGTTATTACATGGCGAACATTTAATGGTGCTAGCAAAATAATCGAGCCCCTTAATTTCAACATGCTGCCAGTTAGACACATTAAATGCATAACCGATATCTCTAACGGTTACTTTAGCTGTTGGACCATCAACTGCATCACTCCATAAATAGACAAAGTGTTTACCGTTTTCTACTTGGTAATGCCACTCATTTTCCGCATCTAAAAGTTCAAGTTTGGCTTCTAAGTAATAACTTAGCTGCTTACCTTTATAACCAGATTTGATAGGCTCATGGCTGAAGGTATTATTACCAGCTACATGACCAACACTGGTATCATCTGGTATTGTTTTAAACAAACCAGTAAAGGTAGATGACATGGCATCATAGGCTTTAACCATACGTGAATAAGTATAGAAACTCGCTGTATTTGCCAACACTATTGCGCCATCAACATTTAACGGCTCACCACGGTAATCTTTGGCACTGGCTAAATCATGATAACTAGGGTCGTTAATCATAATGCCATTTTTAGTTTTAGCACTATCGATTTTAGCCTCAGCCCAAACATGGTCTGAATAAATCGATTGATGATTAGTTGCTGAAGGTAGATCAAAATTTGCATTTGGCCAACGAGCGACCATACGTTGCTCATTATCTACAAATAGCTGCCACACAGGTTTAGTGATTTCACGTTTATAAATATTACCGAAATGCTGCTGCCATTGAGATTTTTCTCCCAACTCATTAATTGCCGCTAGGTTTTCAATATTGCTAGCGCCAGTAAAGCTAACACTTTCACATGGATATGCTTCAATTACCACAGGGTTATCCACTTCCCCCGTTAGAGTGCTTACTACCGAGCTATCAATCGTTTCATGGTATTCGCCTTCTCGAATATAAATAGTTAACCCCGGCTGATTAATTACGCCATCAGTCGCAACACTTGAAAGCGCTGCAGATAAACTAGTAAATGGCGAAGCTTCGCTGCCATCACCATTGTCTTCATTGCTATTTGCATTAGCTGAAACATAAAGCGCATCAGACTTAAGGTGTGATAAATCAGCCTGGCACTGGGTCATGGCAATACCGTAACCTTCTATTGCTCCATCAGCTTCGCTAGTTTCTGGATCAGGCTCTGGCTCAGGGTTTGTGGTATCAACAACTTCTGTTTCTACCCTTAGATTATCAAACAAAATATTATTCAAAGTATCTGATTTAACCCAAACTTTACCACCAGTTATTTCAGCATCTGCTAGCATGGTAATTTCACCTGATAAGGTGACCCAACCATTTGCTAGCTCTTCTGTCGCAAGCTCAACTGATGTCCGTTGGCCATTCACAAAGTAAAGCAGTACTAAATCGAGATCACCTACAACCGCTGTTAGGTTGTCATCAACTAATTTAGCATCAATAGAAACACTATAGTGCTTAGTTGATTCTAACGTTAAGTTCAAACGAGCAGACGAAGAAACAACCGTACGATCATATACATAACCAGCATTAGAGCCAGTTTCATTATCAAAAATCACCTCAAATGATGATTTTTGCAGAACATAGCCTTCAATACCTGACTCTAGATCACCATTTTCAGCTACATTGTCAGTCTCTGGTCCACTTGGCTCAGTTGGCTCAGTTGGCTCAGTTGGCTCAGTATTTTTTGACGTTAGTTCAACACCATCAAAGTAAATATTAGGAACAGGATCTGATTTTGCATTTTCACCTTTGGTTGAACGAATCCAAATTCTAAAGTCTTTGTCTTCAACAGCATCAATTGGTAGCATAAATTCTTCACTAAAAGTCTGCCAACTTCCTGTTGTACTTAAGTAACTACCGACTTGTAGGACCGTATCCTTACTAGCTCCGTCATTACGATAACCTATAAATACACCAAACTCATAAGCCAGCTCACTTACTTTTACCTGGGCTTTCAATTGATAACTTTCACCTGCTATTAAACCTGTGAAATTTTGTTTAACTGTTGCAGCATGAGAACCTTCACGTTTTTCAATCAAAGCTATAGTATTACCGTCTACTACTTCGGTGATTAACGATGCACCGCCTTGGTTTATATTCCAAGGTTCAATTGACTCTGCTTCAAAGTCACCATTAACAATAAAGTTATAAGCATTATTGTCAGGTTCCCCATTATCTGCTGGCAGTTCACGCTGTAAAACGGTATCGAAACTAAGACGAGTACGACGGGAGTAATCAAATTTTGCCGTGACTGAAATTGATGCTCCCGGAGTAACATCTTCTAATAAAAACTTGAAATATGGCGTACCAGTATTGGTTGAACCATCAGCATCTTTTACGCTAAGTGTTGAGTTTTCAATTAATACTCTAAAAGGGCCAGATACTGCTTCAGAACCGTTATTCGTTACTTTAATTTGTACAACATAAGCTGTTTGATCACGTACATAACGCTCTCTAGATTGTGAGATGGAGAGTTCATCGTCGAGTGTTGTCCAATCAGCGATTGCTGCATTAGGCAATAGCAAGAATAAGGTGCAACAAAGCCCTTGAAATATATTATATATCTTCATTATTTGTCCCTTTGTATTATTTCTTAATTGTTTTACGGACTAATTCATAGGCAATTTTTCGGCGATGCATTAAACCGGCAAAACCTAGTGCCATAATAGCGATGCCTGATGGCTCAGTTACATCGGTGGTTACTTCTTCGATATATATATTGTTGATTGAAGAAAATGAGCTGTTTTCATCAAAATCAAAACCATCATAGAGAAAAAATGATAGCGACCAACCTTGATTAACAAAACTAGTAAAATCTTCAGAGCTAATCGCTAATGATTTAGAGATACTCTCAATGCCAGTAATATTCATTGAAAATAACTCTATTAAATCCAAATCCTCGTTGACCAAGCTAATACTGAAGACATCATCAAAAACAGTGTCAAAAAAGCTTGTGCCAACATTGAAATCTACTGCTAAGGTATAATCAGTTCCAGCATCAAAACTGATTTCTTGCCATAACTCAGCTTCATAATCATAATCATCAACATTAATTTCTGCCGTGCAGTTTCCTGCAGTACCACTACTGCTAACATCACCAAACTGACTCCAATCATCTAAATTACACGTACTAGCGCTACCAAAATTTATTGGTGCTCCTAACGCATGTGGTGCACTAACCAGAAACATAACTAGCAGTGCAATCTGTTTTATTGTTTTATTCATTGCTTACCCCAAATATAATTTTTATAGTTACAATCGGCCTGCGTCTCAGGTTTAATTTGTTTTTCCTACGCTGACCACGATTAGTTTTTGTAATAACCCAACCCATAGGTGGGTTCATTATTTATAATATACACACCAAGGAAGGTAGATCAGATAATTTACAATGTTTTACAAGTTTAGATTTTCTTAGCAATAACGAGCCACAGAAGAAATAAAAACAGTACGCAAAAATAAAACCCGTCATTTCAACTCATAATCGGGCTAGACAGTAAGGAATAAAGGCGGTATCTTTTCCCTATAAAAGACACGCGTAACAGTGTGTGAAATCACCATGGGATTTTTTAAATAATGAAAAAAGTAGCAAGTCATTTTTGGCTGGTATTGGTTTTAGCTTGTTCTACAACATTGAGTACATTTGCAAATGAAAGGCCAAACTTCCTAGTAATCATCACCGATGATCAGTCAATAGATACCATCAACGCCTTTGGCAACGATGCGATTAATACACCAAACATTAACCGCTTAGCAAAATCAGGTATGGCATTTACTCATGTATTTAACCAAGGTTCATGGTCTGGCGCTGTTTGCGCGCCGAGCAGACAAATGATAAATACTGGCCGTAACCTACACTTTACTGGCTTTCAACCAACCTCCCCTGCACATAAAGAAAAGCACAGCTCAAATGCTGCCAACAATACCTCCTACCCGCTTTGGGGAGAAACCTTTAGAAGCGCAGGTTATGAAACCTTTATTACTGGTAAATGGCATGTTGGTGAAGATGCACTAAAGCGCTCGTTTGATATTGGGAAAGCGGTACATGAAGCGGGCATGCCACATTTAAATAAAGGCGGGCAATGGCAACCTTGGTTAACTGATTTTGGCGAAAACATTAAATGGCAAAAGCAACAAGTTAATCAACACACCAGTGAAGCCTTTGCCGATGCTGCCGTAGGATATTTGAATACTAAAACTCAGAGAAATGACAAGCCCTTTTTGATGTATGTCGCTTTTACTGCGCCTCATGATCCTCGTCAATCACCACAATCTTTTGTAGATAAGTACCCGGCAGAGTCTATTCAGTTACCACCGAGCTATATGTCTTACCATCCCTTTGATGCTGGTGATTACAATAACCGTGATGAAGCATTAATGACCTTTCCGCGCACTAAAAAACAGACTAAAGAATTTATTGGTGAATATTACGCCATGATTGAACATTTAGATGTTCAAGTAGGCCGTATTTTAGACAATTTACAAGCTTCAACCTTTGCCAACAATACCTATATAATTTTCACCTCAGACCACGGTTTAGCGGTTGGTAAACATGGTCTTGCGGGTAAACAGAATATGTATGACCACAGTATTCGTGCCCCGTTTATCATGGTTGGAAAGAATATTCCTGCAAATAGTAAAACAAAGGGCATGTTTTATTTAAATAGCCTATTCGCCACTACTGCAGAATTAGCCAATATTGACATTCCTGACACCGTTCAAGGCCCTAGCATTGTCCCTATAATCAAAGGTGAAAAGGAGGTAATGAATGATTATATTTACGGCAGTTATCGTCACTTTCAACGCATGGCACGCAGCCATCGTTATAAGTTAATTTATTACCCAATGTTAAACAAAAATGTTGTGTTTGATTTGCAAAATGATCCGTGGGAGTTAACCGATATATCACAACGTAAAGGCAGCGATAAAATCATTGCCAAGTTATCAAATAAGCTTAAACAGATGAAAGTAATTGTTGGTGACCCACTTCGCAATGATGATCCTATAGCTAGCTATAAGCCGTTTATGCTCAAGGTAGAAAAGAAAAAGCAAATGTCTGCTATTGAACAAAAACTATAAATAGCCAGTTAGGTTTTGCCTGATAACAACCAAGGGATCTAAACCGATCCCTTTTTTATTTACTTCCCAGGACTTACTTTTAATCAAATTCAGATCACTCAACGGTTTAGCGTGGGTGGCAACTAAACCAAAAGCGCGACGTACCGCACCTCCCCTTGGAACTTGAGGGAATACCATAAATTTCAATGTAAGCAAAGACCTGTTATTTTTCCGTATTACTGAGTAAACAAGCGAGACGCGTAAACCCATTCATGGGACTTACACAAGCATCGGGACAGTGTACTCCTGCACTGTCTAATAAGGTATATCTATATACCTTCATGCTTGTGATACTCACTTTTAGGTGTCTATAAAAGGCTTAAAGCAGAATCTAAACTTAGCCAAATTTCAAAATAGTATTCGCTATACCATTCTCAACTCAGCCATATATCAATTTTTAAGCAATTTATTAATATATTGATGAAGTAATATATAATGTCATTTTTAGCTATCAGTTGAGCTAAAGAAGAACCAGTCGTTAATATTAACTAAGCATAAATTGTATTTTTCACTTACAGAAAAAAAACATGCGACACCTAATTTAGGCATTGCCTTTAGGTATCGCATTTACAACGTATTTTCTGCTTTGCTATTTAGTTTTTACCGCTAACTATTTTGTCTTGGTAACTTTCAACGTCCACACATGTTCAGCCGGTAACTTGCCCGGTAATAATGTTGGTAAACTCACTTCCACTGCACCTTCAAGTTGAGTAAAAGCTAACTCTCCCTCAACCCCTAACATGGTTATTTTTGTATTACTGCTAAGCTCAATGTCTTTAATAGTGATTTTATTCGTTACAGGCCACGATGGCATCATGGCGTAAACAGTGTCATTTTTTTGGGTAAAAAATAACTCTTTAACCGCATATCCTTTTGGTGGTTTAATGGTTACAGCAAGTACATCATAACCACCATGGCGACGGTCACCAAAACTTTCTGCATCATTAAAACCAGGGTTAATACCACCTGACCACTGTGTATCATGTTTCCACATGCGAGTACCGTAAATAGCTTCGCCATTCACTTTCATCCACTTACCCATTTCTATTAATCTATCTTCCATAATGACAGGAATTCTACCATCTGCTGTAGGGCCAATATCAAGTAAAAAGTTACCACCACGACTAACAATATCAACCAGCATAAATACTAGTTTTTGTG
>Ga0209292_1002323_pt1 | contig 21987 bp, 19 predicted proteins | sample GOMGulsemesocosm_2_FD_184634 | JGI IMG/M metagenome (GOLD analysis project Ga0209292, IMG submission 184634) | Methane-oxidizing microbial communities from mesocosms in the Gulf of Mexico - GOM9C Gulf of Mexico (SPAdes) (version 2) | ecosystem: Environmental > Aquatic > Marine > Cold seeps... | reverse complement strand
TTAAAAACAACACCTTATCTCAGCTCACTCAGCACTTCCCGAAGGTCGTTCTGTCTAAGCAGGCGGCGAATAATACGCTTATCCACAGCCCCGTCAACCGATTCTTGTAAAAGTATTACAAATGAATGATATTAATCCAAAAACTACCATAGCAGCTTTGAAATCGTACAAAACAAGATCAGAAGCTAGAGAATAGTGAGATACATAAGCATTTTGCTATTCCTCTCCAGTAGACATTGCTCTTTAGAGCAAGCCGAAAGCCTATCCTGATCAAATATTTTATACCTAGCAAAGAGCTTACGCTTTTGATATTCAGAACTGCGCAAAAGCAAGCCGGCATAACTAGCTTGCAATTTGTTTTCAAGCGCAATTAGTCGATCTGACAAACAGGTTATGACTTCAATCTTATTCTTAGGATGCTTACAACTAAAAGGTGGCCTTTCAAAGACCGGAAGATTAACACCCTCCACCTTATTGCATTGCTCATAATAATGAACTCCACGCCTATCGCTTTTGACATCAAACGTCACCTCACAACGATAACGAAGATTTCCTTCTTCCAAATAAAGCGATATAGCCATCCAATGATAATTATTACTAAAATAAAAATTTCCATTTTTCGACCTAGCGCCACAAAGACTCTTTCTTTTACAATCAATATCGGAAGCATATATAGGCAAGCGCCCATATTTTAGATAATACTGCCTTGCTCTCATCAAGAAGCGCTGAAAATCTGTATCAATTGAATAAAAGATATCCGTTCTTGCAGAGTGCTGCTGGTAATTATAATCACCCAATCTAAGATCAATTATCTTATAACAAAGCAAGCCTATAATGATGCCTGCCGCTATTCTGAAAATTAATGTCATTTTATTGCATATAATCTAATTTTCTAGACTCAGCCGCAATTCGCCTTTTAAGCCCTCTAATTTTCCCCGAAAAATCCCGAGTACATGAACGCCATTTCCGATAGTTACTTTGATATTCTTTATCATCCGGCCTATATCTAGGCTCTTCATCACACTTACGTAATGAATTACCTTCAACCTTAGCCAAAGAGTCCTGCAAGTGATGCAACTCACCCGAAATATTTCTACTCACTTCATGGGAAGACTGCATTTTAATTTCAGCCCAAGAAATCGCACACCTTAAATCTGCCATCTCCTTGGTCAGCTTTCTATTTCCCTCGAGGTAACCAGAAGTGGTTCGCCCATACCCACTATATGTTCCTGAGCTCTTAGTACTAGCAGCATAACTCCGTCGCTTACTCCTGAGACTACTTCCCTTGTCATCTAGGCGACTCTTCCACCTATTCAAGCTACGACCGACGTCAGAATAAAAACCATCTCTACTTGCATTACCATGCGGGAGCTTAAGCTTTCCACAGAAACTAGTCAGCCCTCTCATCGTAAGTGGCGTCTTACCTCCAGTTTTAACAAACTTCTCTTCTACTATCTTGTTCTTATTGGAACTATCAGGTGCGAATTGACTAAAACTAGTACTGCCATCTTCATTAATTATTTTATAAAGCTTACCGGCATGGGAAAGTGGGGAAAGTACTATGAGTAAAACTACTAAGAAAGGGATGTTCACGAAATGCGTCCTTGATTTAATGCTTAACGCGAATCATATAGAAATTCCTCCCTACTATAAAGCCTGTTTATTAATTAAATAGACAATAGCCTCACTACAGATATCCAACCGTTTTCAGTGTTTAACGAACTATAGCGACGGCTAAAATAACAATCTAAGACCTCCCCTAATACAAAGACATAAAACCTATTAACCTACGGAACATTAAAAAAACACTACAAACAAAAAAGGCGCTAACAGTTACCCGTTAGCGCCTTTTTTAGATCAAAAGATCAATCAGAGATTAAGCTTCTTGCGAAACACCCTTCATAGTCAATTTGATACGACCCTTAGGATCAACGTCTAATACATTAACGTTAACTTCTTGGCCTTCTTTCAAGTAATCAGCAACATTCTCTACACGCTCTTCAGAGATCTGTGAGATGTGAACCAAACCGTCTTTACCTGGGATAATGTTAACGAAAGCACCAAAATCGGCTAGCTTCATAACTTTACCACGGTAGATCTTGCCAACTTCAGCTTCAGCAGTGATGCCTTCGATCATCGCTTTAGCAGCATCAGATGCTTCTTTGCCAGCAGCGAAGATCTTGATGTTACCAGTATCATCGATATCGATGTCTGCGCCAGTCTGCTCAGTGATTGAACGGATAGTCGCGCCGCCTTTACCGATAACGTCACGGATCTTATCAGGATCAATTTTTATAGTGCTCATAGTAGGAGCATTATCTGCCATCTCAGCAGCAGGAACCTTAATGCACTCATTCATAGAGGCAAGAATCGTCATACGAGCAGTATTAGCTTTCTGCAATGCGATATCCATGATCTCTTCAGTGATACCTTGAATCTTGATATCCATCTGCAAAGCAGTAATACCTTGATCAGTACCGGCTACTTTAAAGTCCATGTCGCCTAAGTGATCTTCATCACCCAAGATATCAGTCAATACAGCAAAACCGTTGTCTTCTTTGATAAGACCCATTGCGATACCCGCAACTGGAGCCTTCATCGGTACGCCTGCTGCCATCAATGCCATAGAAGCACCACAAACAGAAGCCATAGAAGAAGAACCGTTAGATTCTGTAATCTCAGAAACTACACGAATTGAATAAGGGAAATCTTCGTGCTTAGGCATCATCGCTTGGATACCACGACGTGCAAGACGACCGTGACCAATTTCGCGACGACCAACACCACCCATACGACCTGCTTCACCAACAGAATAGGGAGGGAAGTTGTACTGGAACATAAATGGATCTTCAGTACGGCCGAATAAAGTATCAACCATCTGAGCATCACGACCAGAACCTAGCGTTGCAGTAACGATTGCCTGAGTTTCACCACGGGTAAATAAGGCAGAACCATGAACGTTACCTAGAACACCAGTTTCTACAGTAATCGCACGAACAGTATCGTTATCACGACCATCGATGCGAGGCTCACCAGCAACAGAGCGCTGACGAACAATATTCTTTTGGATCTTAGAAATCATGCCAGCAATATCGTCTGCTGATGGCTTGCCTTCTTCATCACCACATAAGGCTTCAACCGCCGCTTTCTTAGCTGCATCGATTTTGCCATAACGCTCCATCTTATCAGTCGTAAGATATGCGTCACCGATAGCGGCACCGGCTTGAGCCGTAACAGCATCAAATAAAGCAGTATCAACCTCAGGAGCAGTCCATTCCCAAACTGGCGTATTAACCGTTGCTGCAAAATCAGCAACCGCATCAACAACACACTGGAATTCTTGGTGAGCAAATAATACCGCACCCAGCATTTCATCTTCAGAAAGCTCGTCTGCTTCAGATTCAACCATCAATACAGCGTCCTTAGTACCAGCAACAACCATATCCAATAATGAAGTTTCTAAAACTTCATAGCTTGGGTTTAATACATAACCCTTCTCTTCGATGTAAGCTACGCGAGCTGCGCCGATTGGACCCGCGAAAGGAATACCAGAAATAGAGATAGCAGCAGAAGTACCGATCATTGCAGCGATATCTGGATCAACGTTTTTGTCTGCAGAGATTACAGTACAAACAACCTGAACTTCGCTCATGTAACCCTTAGGGAATAATGGACGAATTGGACGGTCAATAAGACGAGAAGTCAGAGTTTCTTTTTCAGAAGGACGACCTTCACGCTTCAGGTAACCGCCAGGGATACGGCCTGCAGCATAAGTCTTTTCAATGTAGTGAACAGACAATGGGAAAAAGTCTTGTCCTGGCTTAGTAGATTTAGCACCAACAACCGTGGTCAATACTTGAGTCTTACCAATAGTAACTAAAACAGCACCAGATGCCTGACGTGCAATACGACCAGTTTCTAGAGTTACAGTATCTTCACCAAACTGGAACGTTTTGGTAATCGCTGTAGGGATATTGCTCATTCTTTAAATCCTTAAAATGTCTGCGCTGTTAGCACTTCTAAGCATTAACCCTTTTCGCAAAATTGCCCATTATATAAAAGGCGGCTGAAAGGCAAATGGTTAGAAGTAGCTAAGAACTGACAGTACAGTGAGTATAAAATAATCAAGTAAATGGTTAAGTAACTAATTTACTTGAGACAAAAAAAATAGAAGCCCTAAAAAGGGCTTCTATCGAGGACTACATCTTAACGACGTAGACCTAAACGCTTGATCAAAGAAGTGTAACGAGTTGCGTCTTTACCCTTCAAGTAATCCAACAATTTACGACGCTGGTTTACCATGCGAATCAAACCACGACGAGAGTGGTGATCTTTATGGTTCACTTTAAAGTGATCCTGTAAACCAACAATGTTGTGAGTCAACAAAGCAACTTGGACTTCTGGTGAACCAGTATCGCCTTCAGCAGTTTGGTATTCAGCAACGATAGCCGCTTTATTTTCAACAGTTAAAGCCATGATATTTTCTCCATCATAATATGCGTTTAAATCGGCCATACATCTCCACCGTGCATATTAACAGTAGGATGCTGCTTGAACTTCTTAATTCAAAAGAACCAAGACCCTCAAACTAGCCAGAAATTGGTTGAAACTAATCTTATCTAGGCATCTCGCTGGGCAAGTCGACCTGGAAAACGCGTTTCGGTATCAATGTGCCGTTGTCAGTAATGTCACCAACGCCCACAAAGACAACTCCTTCAGGAGTATTAACCCATAATTGTACTTGAGGCGTCAGCGGGAAGCTAGTTTTCACTCGCTGCCCGTGTAAAATTTTGTGTCCTTCAGCCAAGGTCAATTCAATCCTGGCCCAGTCTGGAATGGCTTCAGCTGAGTGAATCAACATTTCATCCATTGCCGCATGGCGCTCAGATACCACTGGGTGGGACTCTTCAAGGTCTAACAGAGTTTGATAATCAACAAATTGAGTTTCCGAAAAAGGACCCGCTTGATTACGATGCAACATACTGACATAGGCACCACAGCCGACTTCATTGCCAATATCTTCAACCAAGCTACGAATATAAGTCCCTTTAGAACAAATAATTTCCAAATCAATTTCACCAACATCAGCACGTATCGCCAATAATTTTAAAGAATGAATGGTTACCTGACGCTGTTTTAGGGCCCTTAAGTCTAACTCAATACCTTTACGCGCAAGCTCATACAGAGGTCGCCCCTCATGCTTGAGTGCTGAATACATCGGAGGTACTTGAGTAATTAAACCACGGAAAGTTTGCAGGATTAGCTCAATCGAATGTTCGTCGAACTCCGGAACTGGCTTCGTCGAAACCACCTCTCCATCTTGATCACCCGTCGTGCGAATCTCGCCCAATTTAGCGGTCGTGATATAGCCTTTAGTGGATTCCAAAAGAATCTGTGAGAACTTAGTCGCATCGCCAAAGCATAATGGCAATACACCGGATGCCATAGGATCCAATGCGCCGGTATGTCCGGCCTTTTTAGCACCCAAAAGCCATTTAATCTTTTGCAGGACTTGATTTGAAGAAAGGCCCAATGGTTTATTGAGCACTATAATGCCGCTAATATCACGGCCTTTTTTTATACGCGCCATACTTCTATGTTCACTCTTCGCTTCTAATCTTTACTACTGTTTTAGCGTTTATTATTCGCTATCTTCAGCAGGTTTTCCCGCACGAGCAACATCTTCAGCGACAACTTTATTGATCAAGTTAGTCATATGGTGACCACGTAATAACGACTCATCATAATGAAAACGTAACAAAGGCGTAATACGAGTAGTCATCTGGCGAGATAATTCACCGCGTAAAAATCCAGCTGCATCATTTAATACTTTGCTTGCTTGCTTTTGGATAGCCGCTTCATCAGCCTCATCACTATCACCTTTCGCACCCATTACAGTGAAATAGATGTCTGCATAGCCAAGGTCTTTAGCAACCTTAACAGCATTTAACGTCACCATGCCTAAGCGCGGATCTTTCATGTCGAATTGAATCAATTGCGCTAGATCTCGCTGGATCTGTTCGCCTAAGCGCGTAGTACGGCTAAAATCTTTTGGCATTATGTCGCCCCTAAATATCTTTTATACAACCAACTATATAATTAGCATAGATAACTAATTATATAACCAGCATAGCGAAAAAACGCCGCATAAAGCGGCGTTTTTCGGTTTAGCTAATAGACTAACTAAATAGACAGCTAATTAAAGCGTACGTGCGATTTCATTCACAATATACACTTCGATCTGGTCACCAGCGCGAACATCCTGATAGTTCTTAACACCGATACCACATTCCATACCTTGGCGAACTTCTTGAACGTCATCTTTAAAGCGACGTAGAGATTCTAATTCACCTTCATAGATAACCGTATTTTCACGAAGTACACGGATTCTCTTATTACGATGAATAACACCATCAGTAACCATAGAACCTGCGATTAGACCAAACTTAGGCGACTTAAATACCTCACGAACCTCAGCAACACCTAAGATCTCTTCGCGTAATTCAGGAGCCAATAGGCCAGACATAGCCGCTCTGATATCGTCAATCAAATCATAGATAATACTGTAATAGCGAAGATCTAATTCATTGCTTTCAATAACTTTCTTCGCGGGTCCATCTGCACGGACGTTAAAGCCGAAGATAACCGCTTCAGAAGCCAAAGCCAATGTTGCGTCTGTTTCAGAAATACCACCCACACCAGAAGATACGATATTCACTTTCACTTCATCAGTACCAAGACCTTGAAGAGAAGCGGTTAAGGCTTCTAGAGAACCACGAACATCCGTTTTAAGAATGATGTTCAAGTTAGATTGCTCACTGCCACCCATGTTATTAAACAAGGCATCCAGTTTCGCTTTCTGTTGGCGCTGCTGAATCACTTCTTTACGCTTAGATTCACGATGCTCTGCAACCTCGCGTGCTTTCTTCTCGCTCTCAACAACGATGAAAGCAGCACCTGCATCTGGAGTACCATTAAGACCTAAGATCTCAACAGGAATAGAAGGACCGACAGATGATGTTGGCTTTCCATTTTCATCCAATAAAGCACGAGCACGGCCATAACAAGTACCAGCAAGAACGATATCGCCCTTCTTCAAAGTACCGTTCTGAACCAATAAGGTAGCAACTGGACCACGGCCTTTATCTAGACGAGACTCAACAACAACACCTTGACCAGGACCATCAATCACTGCTTTAAGCTCAAGCAATTCAGCCTGTAACAATACAGCATCCAACAATTCTGTAACGCCTTCACCGGTATGTGCAGATACTGGCATGAAAGGAACGTCGCCGCCCCAATCTTCAGGAATCACATCACAAGCGGATAGTTCGTTTTTAACACGATCTACATCAGCGCCTTCTTTATCCATTTTGTTAATCGCAACAACGATCGGAACACCCGCCGCTTTCGCGTGCTGAACGGCTTCTTTCGTCTGAGGCATTACACCATCATCAGCTGCAACTACTAGAATCACGACATCAGTACACTGAGCACCACGAGAACGCATTGAAGTAAACGCGGCGTGTCCTGGCGTATCTAAGAAAGAGATCATGCCATGATCTGTATCTACGTGATAAGCACCGATATGCTGAGTAATACCACCGGCTTCGCCAGTCGCTACACGACTTGAACGAATGTAATCCAATAGTGAAGTTTTTCCGTGATCCACGTGCCCCATTACCGTCACTACGGGTGCACGAGGCTCTTCATCAGCTTCATAAGTTACAGATTCAAATACGTCTTCTTCAAGCTTATTATCTGAAATCAACTTAGTAACTTTATGGCCAAGTTCCTCAACAACTAAGGTTGCAGTATCTTGATCTAAAGTCTGGTTAATGGTGGCCATTACGCCCATTCCCATTAACGTCTTAATCACATCGCTGGCTTTAATCGCCATTTTAGCGGCAAGATCACCGGCTGTAATTGCTTCTGGCAATTCAACTTCATGAATAACAGGAGCCGTTGGTCGTGTGAACGCGTGCTCGTTATCTGCTTGTGCTTGTGCTGTACGCGCTGCCTTACCTTTCAACTTCTTACGACGGCCACGTTGATTGGCTGAACCATCTTCAGTACGGAACTGACGAGGAGCACCCGAACGCGGAGCACCACCTGGCGCACGAGGAGCACCACCTGGCGCACGAGGAGCACTACTTGGAGCACCGGTACGCGGAGCGCTTGGGGCGCGTTTCTTCGCGGCCTCAGTCGCTGCTTGCTTCTTCGCTAACTCTTCCTTAGTAGGAGGAACGATCTTCGCAGAAGCTGTCGCGGTTGGTCTCTTGTTGCGCGCATCACGTGCAACTGGCTTAGCACTTAGCTTAGGCTTAGCACCGACTTTAGGCTTAGCAGTCGCTGTCGCCTTTGGCTTAGCTTCAGCTTTTGGCTTAGCGGCAACTTTAGCTTTCGCTGCAACACGAGCTGTAGAGCTCACACCACCACGGGCCTTTGCTTCAGACTGAGATTTCTGAGAAATCTTATGCTTAGCAGCTGGCTTAATCTTTTTCGCTTCAGCAGCAGCTTTCGCTTTCGCGGCGGCCTGAGCCGCTGCTGCGGCATCAAGTGCAGCGGCTGCGGCTTTCGCTTCTACAGTTGCTTTTTCAGTAGCGATTTTCGCATCAACTACGGCAACCTTATCAGCTTTAATAGCAGTCACTGCTTCTTCAACAACGGCTACGTCCGCATCAGACTTAACAAAAGTACGCTTCTTACGAACTTCAACAGCAACATCTTTCTTGCCGCCCTGACCCGTTTTCAAAGTACTGGTTGTCTTGCGTTTAAGACTAATCTTTTTCGGTTCAGCATCTGCTGCTTCACCGTGGTTTTTCTTCAAGTGACCTAATAAGGCCTCTTTTTGGTCAGCACTAACGGCATCATCTGCGTTAGTCTGAGGTAAGCCCGCTTCTTTCATTTGAGTCAGTAAACGATCGGAATCGGTACCCACTACATCGGCGAACTCTTGAACTGTTGTATCGGTCATGCATCTCTCCTAGGCCGAGTGAATCTATTACTCAGTGCCTTCAAACCAAGGCTGACGAGCCGTCATAATGAGCTCTGCCGCTTTTTCTTCTGTCATGCCATCGATATCAATAATATCGTCGATAGCCTGCTCTGCTAGATCTTCCATTGTGCAAATACCCTGACTTGCCAATACAAGAGCAAGATGCTTATCCATACCCTCCATTGTTAGCAAATCTTCAGCAGGTTCTGCTTCTTCCAATTTTTCTTCGGAAGCAATAGCGAGTGTCAAAATCACATCTTTCGCGCGATTTTGAAGCTCAGTTGCAATTTCTTCATCAAGGCCATCAATAGCAATCATTTCAGCAATCGGAACGTAAGCAACTTCTTCTAGCGTGGTAAAACCTTCTTCAACCAATATCTCTGCAAAGTCTTCATCAATATCAAGCTGCTGGGTAAACTCATCAATGATGCCACCCGATTCTTCATTCTGCTTTTCTGCAGCTGCAGCTTCAGTCATCACGTTGATTTCCCAGCCGGTAAGCTCAGAAGCCAAACGTACATTCTGTCCACCACGGCCAATCGCTTGCGCTAAATTTTCTGCAGCGACAGCAACATCCATCGAGTTAGAATCTTCATCAACAATGATAGAACTAACTTCGGCAGGAGCCATTGCATTGATAACAAGTTGCGCTGGGTTATCGTCCCAAAGCACGATATCAATACGCTCATTACCACCTAATTCATTCGTAACAGCTTGCACACGAGAACCACGCATACCCACACAAGCTCCAACAGGATCCATGCGACCATCGTTAGTTTTCACAGCAATCTTGGCACGAGAACCAGGGTCACGAGCAGCGCCTTTAATTTCAATCACTTCTTCAGTAATTTCTGGCACTTCAATACGGAACAACTCAATCATCATCTCTGGCACAATTCGGCTCAGCATCAATTGAGGACCACGATTTTCTGGGCGAATGCAGTCTAAAACAGCACGTACACGATCCCCCATACGAACGATCTCGCGACCAATCAGTTGATCTTTTGGCAATAGGCCTTCAGCGTTATTACCCAAATCGACAATCACATTATCGCGAGTTACTTTCTTAACGCTACCGCTAACTAACTCACCAACACGATCTTCGTATTGCTCAACAACCATGGCACGCTCAGCTTCACGTACTTTTTGCACAATGATCTGTTTAGCGGCTTGAGCACCAATTCGACCAAAGCCAGCATTCTCGACCTCAGTTTCATAGACGTCACCCGGTTTCAAGTTCTCATCGATTTCTAACGCTTCTTCAAGTGTTAGCTCATCGCCTAAGCCAGGTACTACATCGTTGCTTACGACTAACCAGCTGCGGAAAGTCACATAATCACCCGTACGGCGATCAATGTTTACAGTAATGGTTGCTTCTTCGTCTTCGTAACGTTTTTTCGTCGCCGCTGCTAATGCGGATTCAATAGCATCAAAAATAATTTCTTTATCAACGCCTTTTTCGTTTGAAACCGCTTCCGCGACCAGAAGTATTTCTTTACTCATTTCTAGCCTCGCTCTCTGCCTTAGTCCTTGAATTGGGGAATAACGTGTGCTTTTTCAATCATATCGATGGGCAGTAAGTATTCATGCTGGTCAACCTGCACGACGACATCCTGATCTTCGATACTAATAATGACACCCTTAAATTTACGACGACCATCAAATGGCATACGTAAACGGATATCAGCCCACTCGTTAATGTATTTTCTAAACTGTTCCAGAGTAAACAACGGGCGATCCATACCCGGTGATGATACTTCCAGGGTATATTCCTGGCTAATAGGATCTTCAACATCCATGATCGCACTAACTTGTCGACTGACAGAGGCACAATGATCAACGCTTACACCGTTTTCATTATCGATGTAGATGCGTAAAACAGAGTGCTTCCCTTGAGCGGAATACTCTAAACCCCAGAGGGATAAGCCCATCGCTTCAATCGCCGGAGCGATCATTTCACGTAATTCTTCTTCTTTACTAGCCAAGCTAAGTAACCTTTATGTTGTACGTTTCATAAAAAACCTGCATTTTTCAAACGTCAGAAACAAAAACTGGGCAACATGTGCCCAGTCCGCGTAACGCTTTGCAGACAAGAAAACCAAATCGCACAACGCGGTCATTAGCTTTCTCTGATCGACGTGTTTGATAAAAACAACGCCTAACAAAAAGCCCCTAACGAGGGGCTTCTTGCTTTGCTTTTCTAATCTGCGGCAATTATATGCCTGATAGACTAAAAAAGCGAATTGGTGCGGATGGGGAGATTCGAACTCCCACGGGCGTAAGCCCACCACCCCCTCAAGGTGGCGTGTCTACCAATTTCACCACATCCGCGAAACTCTACTGCTCGATGCTTATTGTGCTGGAACTTCTAGCACTGGCACATCATCGATCGACACATCAATATCAGGTGCATCTGTCGCAGGTGCGTATTCTTCCACAATAGGGGCGTCTTGCTCAAGCATTTCTGTCATTTCTTGAGCTGGAACACCAATATCATTAATACCTTTTGCTTTATCACTCGCAACAACAGCCAAAATCATACTGGTTGCGAAAAATACTGCCGCGCCAATAGCCGTCATACGACTTAGAAAATTGCCTGAACCCTGGCCACCAAAGACAGTCTGAGAGCCGCCACCACCAAAAGAAGCGCCTGCATCAGCACCTTTACCTTGCTGAATCATCACTAGACCAATAACACTAAAGGCTAATAAGATGTGTACTACTAGGGTAATCTTTTCCATTATATTCTCTACCTAATTACTGATACCAACATTACGCTGGATTGCAGATTCCTAAAAACTCTTCAGCCTGTAGCGATGCACCGCCCACTAAGCCACCATCAATATCCTGCTGTGCGAACAATTCTTTCGCATTACTCGCTTTCACACTGCCACCATAAAGAACATGACTATTCAGCGCTAATTTCTCATCTTTCGCCGCTAGTAAGCCACGAATAAATGCATGCACTTGCTGCGCTTGTTCTGGAGAGGCCGTTTTACCAGTACCAATTGCCCAGACAGGCTCATACGCAAATACACATTCTGCTAACTGCTGAACGCTTAATCCGTTCAACACCGCATTAATTTGTTGTTCAATAACAGCTTCAGTATTATCCGCTTCACGTTCTGCTAACGTTTCGCCAACACAGACATAAGGCGTTAAACCCGCTGCTAGCGCTGCTTCTGTTTTAGCTAACACATCAGCATTGGTTTCAGCAAAAAGCGTTCGACGCTCAGAATGCCCAACCAATACGGCATCACAACCACAATCAACTAACATGCTGGCTGATACCTCACCGGTATAAGCACCACTATTATTAGCATTTAAATTCTGACCACCCAGTTTTACTGTACTGCCCTGCAGCTTATCTACGGCCGCCATTAAATACGGTGCCGGTGGAAATACAACGACGTCAGCTTGCTGCGAAATATTTTCTACAATACCTGCTAACAATTCATTCAACATGACCTTACTGGCATTCATTTTCCAGTTACCAGCCACCAATAGACGACGCATAATCACCTCACGATATAAAACAGGGCAAGATAGTAGCGAATATAGCCATCTGACTCAAGCAGTAGATGGCTATATTCTTAATTAAGATATAATTTGTTCAACAATTTCAGCTAATTGCAGTGCTTTGTTAGCCACCAAGTCGCCATCTTCCCCTTCTACCATTACCCGTACAACAGGCTCAGTACCCGAAGCGCGTAATAGTACGCGTCCACGACCTGCCAACTCAGATTCAACCGCGGCGGCGGCGGTCTGTATTGTTTTATCTTTTTGAACATCAATATCTTTATTACGACGAACGTTGATCATGGTTTGCGGGCACTTAGTCATGCCAGATTTAAGCTCAAACAAACTTTTACCTGAGTCCTGCAGCGCCATCATTACCTGCAGAGCCGAAATCACACCATCACCGGTGGAAGTTGAATCTAAGCATAATAAATGCCCAGAAGATTCACCACCAAAGCGCCAATCATGCTCTTTCAATTGCTGCATAACATAGCGATCACCGACATTTGCGCGCACAAAGTCGATCTTCTCTTTCTTCAACGCCAACTCTAAGCCTAGATTACTCATTAGCGTACCGACAACACCACCACCTAAACGCTTACGACTGCGAGCGTGCATTGCCATAATGAATAGTAATTCATCCCCATCGACAATCTCACCCTTTTCATCAACCATAATGACGCGATCACCATCACCATCGAAGCCAATACCCAAATCAGCACGAGTTTCGACCACCTTCTGCTGCAACTGCTTTGGCGAAGTTGAGCCTACATCTTTATTGATATTCAAACCATTAGGAGCAGTACCAATAGCAATAACTTCAGCACCCATCTCCTCGAATACCGCCGGCGCTATTTGATACGTCGCGCCATGGGCACAATCCAGTACAATACGTTTTCCCTTTAGCTTCAAACGGCGTACAGTACTTTTACAAAATTCGATGTAACGCCCCGCGGCATCATTAATTCGAAACGCCCTACCCAACTGATCAGACTTTACCGTCGTCATGGGCATATCAAGGTATTTCTCGATCTCTAATTCAATTGCATCGTCTAACTTGGTGCCATCAGCAGAGAAAAACTTAATGCCGTTATCTTGATAAGCATTATGAGAAGCACTAATAACAATACCGGCATCCGCGTGAAAGGTGCGCGTCAAATAAGCAATACCCGGAGTAGGCATAGGCCCTAATAACCAGCTATCAACCCCTGCCGCCGCTAGACCCGCCTCCAAAGCTGATTCAAACATATAGCCCGAAATACGCGTATCTTTACCAATGAGAATTTTACTTTTACCCTGCTGCGCAAAAACCCTGCCCGCAGCCCAACCCAACTTCATAACAAATTCAGGGGTAATGGGATAAATGCCGACTTCACCGCGAATTCCGTCGGTGCCAAAATACTTTCTACTCATATCCACTCTCAATCCTTGCTAAATTCTTTTGTCGCTGCAACAACCTGCAGTGCATCAAAGGTGGCCGCCACATCATGTACTCGTAAAATGGCGCTGCCTTTCATTGCCGCAATCACCGCAGCAGCCAAACTTCCATAGAGACGCTGATCAGCAGGCCTATCTTGTAAAGACCCATCCTGCAAAACTTTGCCTATCATAGTCTTTCTTGATATCCCGACCAAGAGCGGCAGATCAAATTGATGAAAACTTTCTAGCTCATTCAAAAGCTGATAGTTATGCGCTAGGGTTTTACCAAAACCAAAACCCGGATCGAGCAACAAGCGCGATGTTTCAATTCCCACAGCAGCGCAAGCCTTTATTCTCTCGGCCAGAAAGGTATGTATATCACGCACGACATCATCATAGCTGGGGGTTTGCTGCATACTATCCGGCTGCCCCTGCATATGCATCAGACAAATGGGCAAATTGGTTGCCGCCGCAGCCGCAAGGGCCCCTTCTCGCTGCAGCGCACGTACATCATTAATCAAGCCCGCGCCAACGGCGGCAGATTGCGTAATAACCGCTGGAGTACTGGTATCTACCGATATAATCACATCCAAGTTTTTATGTATCGCCGCAACTACAGGAACAACCCTATCCAACTCCTCCTGCAGCGAAACCGCCACCGCCCCTGGTCGTGTTGACTCACCCCCGACATCAATCAAGACCGCGCCCTGATTAACCATCTCCTCAGCATGAAACAAAGCCTTGTCGAGATTATTATAAGAGCCACCGTCAGAAAATGAGTCTGGGGTTACATTGAGTATCCCCATAATATTACAGCGGTTTATATCCAGCTTTTGAGGCCGCCCATTACGAGAGCCACAGTCTAAAAATTCATTTTTCATTCGAGTTATAATTCATTGCTATAAAATAGTGAGATTAAAAAACAAGCATAAAAAAACGGGCCGAAGCCCGTTATTTGAAGCGATTAAACACCTAACCTACACATCAACCTTGTCGTCAGCAGCATCGTCAGCATCACCCTGCTCGCCGAGATCAGTCTCTTCCACTGGCGTTGGAGAACCGTCGTTTTTATCATCCCAAGAGGCCGGTAAACGCACCTTCTGTCGTTTCATTAAATCAGACACCTGATTCGAATCAATCGTTTCAAATTCCATCAATGCTTCTTTCATTGATTCTAATATGTCGCGATTATCTTCTAAAATCTTTTCGGCGCGGGCGTAACACTCTTCAGTAATACGCTTAATTTCCTTATCGATCAAACGTGACGTCTCATCAGACACATGACGCGAACCAATGCCATCTGAATCACGAGAATCATAATCAAGCGGCCCTAAGGCATCTGACAAACCATAATTCACAACCATGGCACGAGCAAAGTAAGTCGCCATTTTAATATCTTGAGAAGCGCCAGTACTCACTCCCTCTTTGCCATAAAGCATCTCTTCAGCAATTCGACCACCATACGCGGTAGCAATATCACCCATGATTTTACGACGACTCTCACTAATTCGATCAGCTTCTGGCAAGAAGAAAGTCACACCCAACGCTCTGCCACGCGGAATAATCGTTACTTTATGCACAGGATCATGCTCTTCAGATAAGCAACCCACAATCGCATGACCTGCTTCATGATAGGCCGTGCTTTCTTTTTCTTTCTCTGACATAACCATGGTCTTGCGCTCAGCGCCCATCATGATTTTATCTTTAGCTTTCTCGAACTCTTCCATGGTAACCAAGCTTTTCGCCGCACGTGCTGCAAACAACGCCGACTCATTTACTAGGTTGGCCAAATCAGCCCCCGAAAATCCTGGTGTTCCACGAGCAAGAACCGATGCTTTAACATCATCGGCTATCGGTACCTTACGCATATGCACTTTAAGAATGTGCTCACGTCCACGAACATCAGGCAGACCAACCACAACCTGACGGTCAAAACGACCTGGTCGCAATAACGCCTTATCCAATACATCCGAGCGGTTTGTCGCGGCAATAACAATAACGCCATCATTCGCTTCAAAGCCATCCATCTCAACCAACAACTGGTTCAGTGTTTGCTCGCGCTCGTCGTTGCCGCCACCATGACCGCCCCCACGACTACGACCGACTGCATCAATTTCATCAATAAAGATAATACAAGGCGCTTGTTTTTTAGCTTGCTCAAACATGTCGCGCACACGAGATGCACCGACACCAACAAACATTTCAACGAAATCAGAGCCCGAAATAGAGAAGAACGGTACTTTCGCTTCACCAGCAATGGCCTTCGCTAATAAGGTTTTACCTGTCCCTGGAGGGCCTTCCAATAAAACACCGCGCGGGATTCGACCACCCAAACGCTGGTACTTGCCTGGATCAACTAAGAAATCGACTAATTCTTTAACATCTTCTTTCGCTTCATCACAACCGGCAACATCATCGAACGTTGTCTTAATTTGGTCATCACTTAATAGCTTGGCTTTACTCTTGCCGAATGACATCGGGCCCCCTTTACCGCCAGCGCCACCGCCTTGCATTTGTCGCATAAAAAACATAAATACGGCGATAATCACTAATATAGGGAAAGAAGCGACCAATAACTGTGTCCAGATACTCTGCTGCTCAGGCTTTTTACCTTCAACCTGTACGTTATTATTCAACAAGTCGTCGATCAATTTATCGTCGTAGGCAGGCAAAATAGTCGAGAAACTCTCACCATTGCTCAATACGCCTTCGATATTCTGACCAGCAATGCTGACACGCTCAATTTGACCGGTACGCACACTGCTAATGAATTCAGAATATTTGAGTTCTTTGGCTTGACTGACATTTTGAAAATTATTAAAAACCGTCATCAATACTGCTGCGATGATGGCCCAAAGTACTAAATTCTTTGCCATAACAGGCATACCTCTAATTTTATATGTAGCGTAAGCCCTTAGCTTACGCAGCTTTTAATTTGATCTCTAGTACATCAACAGCGTTATACAGGTAAACACCGGCATTTATACCTTTCTTTACCCTATTAACTACTCTAGCAAAAGATTGACTAACCTTTGAAACCTTTTGCGACTAAATACACCTCACGCGAGCGCGCACGCGAAGAGTCAGGCTTTCGGGTCACTACTTTTTGAAATGATGAACGCATATCTTTTAGATATTCATCAAAACCTTCGCCATGGAAAACCTTAGCCACGTAGTTGCCACCAGGCTTCAATACCTGTCGTGCCATATCCAGCGCGAGCTCAACCAAATACATCGCACTTGGCTGATCTACTGCACTCATACCACTCATATTGGGGGCCATATCGGAAATTACAAGGTCTACTGGGCGATCACCAATCGTCGTCATAATCTCATCAAAAACAGCCTCTTCAGTAAAGTCACCCTGTAAGAAGGTAACCCCTGCGACTCCATCCATCGGCAATATATCGGAGGCAACAACCAAACCATGATCACCTACTCGCTTGGCAGCAACCTGTGACCAACCGCCCGGGGCCGAACCCAGATCAACCACGGCCATGCCTGGCTTCATCAATTTATCTTTATCGTCAATTTCCATTAGCTTGTAACAGGCGCGAGAGCGGTAACCCTCCTCCTTAGCTTTCATTACATAATGATCATTAAAATGCTCATCCATCCAATCATTACTCGATTTTGAACGCGCCATATCTTTATTTCTCAATTGGTTTTCTACAGATTACCGCTTTAAGCGGAAAATTCGGATTTATTACTATATAATCAGAGTTTATCACTTAATTAAGTTAGGCAACCGAATCTGATGGCAATTTCTGCTGAACAAAAGAAAGCAATGCGCTCTATTGGCCATAATCTAAACCCAGTTGTAACCATAGCTGGCAATGGCTTATCGGATGCCGTATTGGAAGAATTGAACCGTGCTCTTGATGATCACGAATTAATTAAAGTAAAAGTCGCCATTGGTGAACGCGATACGCGCGCTCAAGCCATTGACGAAATGGTGAAAAAAACGAGCTCTGAATTGATTCAGAAAATTGGCAAGGTTGCCTTAATCGTACGCCGTAATCCTAAAGCTCACCCTAAGCTTTCTAATCTATCTTAATCGCTTAGGTTAGACATAATCAGCGCCAGTGCTTTTCACGGCGCTTATTCCCCCCTGTACTACTCTATCCAGACCTCTGTTTCCCCTACGGAACAGCAATGTTGTCGAAAAAGCCCAGATAAGTGCGCATATTACGCCACACACACAAGACCCACTTAAATAGTTTTGATAGCATAGAGTGCATTATTACCGTTCAATTTTATTTAGGTTACTGCATCATGTCTCAGTTCGTTATTTCCGGTACAGGCTTATTCATTCCACCAAACGCTATTAGCAATGAAGAACTCGTCATTGCCTTTAACCAATATGTAGAAAAATTTAATGACCAGCACGCCGCTGAAATTGCAGCAGGCGATATAGAAGCCTTAGTCGGCTCTAGCCCAGAATTTATTGAAAAAGCGTCTGGGATTAAATCCCGCTACGCCATGTACAAAGACGGCATTATCGATCCGAACATCATGCAGCCTGTTTTTCCGATGACAGAAGAAGGCAAAACGCCCGAAATGGTCACCATGGGCATTGCGGCGGCGAAAGAAGCCATGACTGCCGCTGGAAAAACAGCTGAGGATATCGACCTTATCGTAGTATCCAGCACTTTCCGTCAACGCGACTATCCTGGAATATCCGTTGAAATACAACGCGATCTTGGCATAAAAGGCAGCGCCTACGACATGGGCATCGCCTGCTCATCCGCTACTTTCGGTATGATCAACGCTTACGCCGCATTAGCCGCGGGCATTGCTAAGTGTGTATTATTCATCAACCCAGAATTTACGACACCCGGCTTAAACTTCAAAAACCGCGATAGCCATTTTATCTTTGGCGATGTAGCAACCGCTGCGATCCTAGAGCCTGAAGCAACCTGCACCAGTGATAGCGCCTTCCGCATCATCGGCACTAAGCAGATGACCCAATACTCAGATAATATTCGCAGCGATGCCTCTTACGCGGATTATTGCTTTGACGAGTTACCAGAAGGCCGCCCTTTCTTCCAACAACAAGGGCGTAAAGTCTTTAAAGAACTATTACCTTTAATTGTAAAGTTCATTTCCGAACAGTTAGAAGAAAGCGACATGAAGGCAGAAGACCTGAAGCGCATGTGGCTACACCAGGCCAACATTAATATGAATAACTTCGCCGCGAAGAAGTTATTAGGTCGCCTACCCACCTTAGAAGAAGCACCGGTAGTACTCGATGAATTTGCTAATACCGCCTCTTCCGGCTCTGTCATAGCCTTCCATAAATATAAGAAAGATTTTAAATCAGGCGATAAAGGCTTAATTTGTTCATTTGGCGCGGGCTATTCAATCGGCAGCCTAATGGTTGAAAAAGTATAAAGAACCACCAAAAGCTTGCTTTTTAAGGTTTAGGCCTTATAAAGTAAGCATTACATCATTAAAATTTGAGAGATCAACAACACTCCATGAGCGAAGAGCGACCGAGTAGCCAATCAAAAACTTGGCTAGACAAGCTATCCACCTTGTTTTCCGACGATCCTAATGACCGTCAAGACCTAAAAGAAATACTACGAGAAGCCGCCGAGCGCAACGTAGTCGATAGCGAAACACTTTCAATTTTAGAAGGTGCATTGCAAGTTTCCGACATGCAAGTGCGCGACATCATGGTGCCACGCTCTCAAATGGTCTGTATTAAGGCCGAAGAATCTCTCAAAGAATTCCTCCCCTCCATTATAGAATCTGCACACTCGCGCTTTCCTGTATTAGGTGAAGGCCAAGATGAAGTGCTTGGGGTGCTATTAGCAAAAGATTTATTACCCCTCATTCTGAATGACAACCGTGAAGAGTTCAGTGTTAAAGACGTACTACGCGCTGCGGCCTTTGTGCCAGAAAGCAAACGTCTTAATATTTTACTAAAAGAATTTCGCGCTACCCGTAACCATATGGCGATCGTTGTTGATGAGTTCGGTGGTATTGCAGGCATCGTCACCATTGAAGATGTTCTAGAGCAGATTGTGGGTGAAATCGAAGATGAGCATGATCAAGATGATGATGACAGCTTCATTAAAGAACTCGATCATAATGTTCGTATGGTGAAAGCACTCACCCCGATCGATGACTTTAACGATCATTTTTCAACCAAGTTTGACGATAAAGAGTTCGATACCATCGGTGGTATTGTCGTTCAGCACTTTGGCCGTGTCCCTGAGTGTGATGAAGCCATCACCATCAATAATTGGCGTTTTAAAGTTGTTAACGGCACAGGCCGTCGAATTAACTTAATGGAAGTCACCCCAATAGATTAATATCATCAAGCAGAACTCGAGTGATCAAAAAAGAAAGCTAAATGCTTTCTTTTTTTGTTTTTTATAACAAGGATTATTATGCTTCTCGTTCACAAACTAAGCGCACAGCCGCGGTTAATGGCCTTGCTAGCAGGGTTAATATTTCCGTTAGCAATCGCCCCCTTTTTTATCTGGCCTATCGTCATCGTTTCACTAGCAGGCCTATTATTCAGCCTACAAGATAGTTCGGCAAAAGAAGCGGCTATTCGCACCTGGTTTTTCGGTTTGGGGAAATTTTCTGTCGGTGTTTCTTGGATTTATGTCAGCATGCACGATCATGGTGGCACCCCCGCCCTATTAGCGATATTAATGGTGGCTTTATTTGCCGCCTTTTTAGCAACGTTCCCTGCGCTTTTCATGTACTTCTTTCAGCGATTCTACAACCAAGAATCTAACAAACCTCTGATTTCTATTCTTGCATTCTCTGCCTTGTGGTTTGCCTATGAATGGTTTCGTAGTTGGTTTATGACGGGCTTCCCTTGGCTGTTTGCCGGAGATGCACAACTGCATACTTGGCTGAATGGCTGGGCCCCGATTTTAAGTGTCTATGGACTATCATTCTTCTCAGCATTAACGGCCGCCGCTATTTATTATGGTATACGAAACAAACAGCCTGCCTATTTAGCATTGTTACTGGTCTGGCCTGCCGGCTTATTATTACAAAATATAGCTTGGACAGAGGCCAGCAACGAATTAAAAGTGAGCGCTGTACAAGGGAATATCGCTCAAGAAGTTAAATGGCTACCCGAACAACGCAGCCCAACGATTAACGCCTATTTAGAACAAACACGTCAACACTGGGACAGCGACTTAGTACTGTGGCCAGAAACTGCGGTGACTGTGCTAAAGGATCAGTTTCAAGCCTATCTCGATACGATTAATCAAGAAGCTATTAATAACAACACTACGCTAATTACAGGCATTCCCTTTCGTTATACTGAAGGTCCTTTTAAAGGCGAGTTTCATAATAGTATTTTAGCCATCGGCACAGGTGAAGGGCTTTACCACAAACAAAAACTAGTCCCGTTCGGTGAGTACATTCCACTAGAAGAAGCGATTCGAGGATTATTACCCTTCTTTGACCTGCCCATGTCTAGCTTCAAACAAGGTGATAACAAACAGCCGCTATTAAAAGTCGAGAAAGATAAACAGCTCTTTTTAATTGCGCCCTTTATTTGCTACGAAATTGTTTACCCGGAATTTGTTGCCGAAATGGCGAAAGATTCAGATTTACTGATTACCATTAGTAATGATGCCTGGTTTGGCGACTCCCTAGGCCCAAAACAACACATGGCCATTGCTCAAATGCGAGCGTTGGAAACCCAACGTTATTTATTACGCTCGACTAATACCGGCATTACTGCTCTGGTAAACCATAAAGGCGAGATTATTAAGCAATTACCCACTAATCAAAGAGCTACACTTACCGCTCACGCACAAACTCGCCAAGGTTTAACTCCCTTTATGCAATTTGGTTTATGGCCGCTATTAATATTTTCATTATTAATTCTATTAATGGGTTTATGGCTAAGAAAACTATTTTTAGATAAGCAGCCGTTAAGTAAAGTCATGGTAGAACGGCCAGTTACCTGAACCGCCCCCACACAGATCCGGACGTGCGGAACTACCGCATCCGGCTCCTCAGTTATATATTCGCTCGTGTAATTCACAAGTCCCTTCTCCATCAGCTCA
>Ga0209292_1002322_pt1 | contig 21993 bp, 19 predicted proteins | sample GOMGulsemesocosm_2_FD_184634 | JGI IMG/M metagenome (GOLD analysis project Ga0209292, IMG submission 184634) | Methane-oxidizing microbial communities from mesocosms in the Gulf of Mexico - GOM9C Gulf of Mexico (SPAdes) (version 2) | ecosystem: Environmental > Aquatic > Marine > Cold seeps... | reverse complement strand
TGAGCCTACTTGGCTATCAGCTTCACATCTAATTAAAGAGACAAACAATGAAAGAGCAAGATAAAAAACAACGCCATCAAGAACGTCAGCAAAAACTCAAAGAAACCGTTGACCAGAAAATTGCAGCAGCTACTAAAGAGCAAGGCATATTCATGGTCCTTACGGGCAATGGTAAAGGTAAATCGACCGCAGGTTATGGCACCGTGCTGCGGTGTGTTGGCCATCAGCAAAAAGCCGCTGTGGTTCAATTCATCAAAGGACAGTGGCCATGTGGCGAACGTAACATATTAGAAAAACTTGGCGTTGAGTTCCATATTATGGGGACGGGTTTCACCTGGAATACTCAAGATAAAGACAGCGACACCGCCGCCGCGCAGCAGGCATGGCAACAAGCTAAACTATTATTGCAAGACGACAGCCTAGATCTAGTGATGCTCGACGAATTAACCTACATGTTGACCTATGGCTATGTCGATGCCGACGAAGTTGCCACTGCAATTGCTAATCGCCCAGCGATGCAACATGTCATCGTTACTGGTCGCGCTTGTCATCGCGCCCTCACTGACATCGCAGATACTATTAGTGAAGTTCGTCCTACCAAACATGCCTTTGACAATGGTATCAAAGCGAGAATCGGTTTTGATTACTAGGCACTTCATTAAACTTTCGCTGATCCTGTTACTAATCACAAGTGTATTAAATGTAGCAGCAGCGACTAAGCAACAACGTATTATTGCGCTTTCGCCCCATGCAGTCGAATTGCTCTACTCTATCGGTGCTGGAGAACGTATTGTTGCAACCATCAGCCATGCCGATTACCCCGAGCAAGCAAAATCGATTGAAGTGATAGGCGATTATCGCGGGATCACGCTAGAAAAGCTGATCGCACTAAAACCAGATTTAGTCGTGACCTGGTCTGGCGGCAACAAGCTCAATCAAGTGGAAAAAATCAAGCAGCTGGGGTACAACGTTATTGACTCCAATCCGACAAGCTTAGCGGGGATAGCCACCAGCCTGCGTGAATTGGGCCAAGCCACTGGTAAAATTGAGCAAGCAGAAACTGTCGCTGCCAACTTTGAACAAGCACTTACGCGTATCATCAAGCAATATCAAGATAAGCCGAAAGTAAAAACCTTTTATCAACTCTGGTCTAAGCCGTTAATGACAATTAGTAAAGGTAGTTGGATCAATCAATTTATCGAACACTGTGGCGGTGACAATGTCTTTAGCGACGCTGACGCAGCCTATCCTAAAATCAGTGTCGAAAACGTATTATTAACCGACGCGCAAGTTATTCTGATCCCAGACGATGCCCAGACTGGCAGTCACGAATTGTTTGATTGGAATAAATGGCAGCTGCTTCCAGCGGTAAAGAACAACCAAATATATCACCCGAACGCCAAAGTACTTCATCGACCGACACCGCGAGTACTCGGTCCAATGGCGCAAATATGCCAAGATATCGATAAAGCGCGAGCAAGTTTGTGACATTCGTTCAGTTTGATATTAACAGTCCCTATTATCAACAGATGTTGGCGTTACGACAGCAAGAGCTACGTAAACCGCTGGGGCTGGATATTTATCAGCAAGATTTGTCTCAAGAGGATAAATACTGGCATTTTGGATTGTTATCTGATCAGCAACTCGTCGCGTGTGTGATGATCAAACCTCAAGGCTTGAGTGACGTGATATTAAAACAGATGGCCGTTAGCACCAAGCAACAAGGGAACGGACTCGGACTGACATTACTTAAGCTGGTTGAACGAGCGTTGGTTAAGCACGGTGTTACACACATCAAACTAGCGGCTCGCCAGCAAGCCATAGGCTTCTACAAAAAAATGGACTATAAAACTCAAGGTGACTTATTTATTGATGTCGGAATTATGCATCAATGGATGCATAAAGAAATTCTTCAATAGCGCTCACTATTTGCTTGTCGCTATATTAGTCTTTACGAGCACTTACCACGAGAACTTGGTACAATGCTCTCAAGCGTTATGAGGTAGCTTTTTTTTCAAACAGAAATGTGCTCATTACGCTGAGTAGTTACTGATATTGAATTCAAGACTGTAGCCTTATTCACGCCTAAAAAACACGCTATCCCCATTGTCCTTACAACAAGAGAAAAGAAGTTATGGAATCTGTTGACCAGCCGAAGCAGCGCGGCGGCATACTCGAAAAGTTATTTAAACTATCTGAAAACAAAACTAATGTGAAAGTTGAGATTATTGCAGGCTTAACCACCTTCATTACCATGTCTTACATCATGTTCTTAAATCCAATTATCATGTCCAATACTGGGATGCCTTTTGATGGTTTGTTTCTTGCTACCTGTTTAGGTGCTGCGGTCGCAACCATCTTAATGGGGTTATATGCTAACTGGCCGGTTGGCTTAGCACCAGGTATGGGCTTGAACGCATTCTTCACCTTCACTGTTGTAATGCAAATGAATTACAGCTGGGAAATCGCATTAGGCGCCGTATTCCTTTCCGGTGTCCTGTTTGTGCTAATGAGTGTGACACGTCTTCGAGAATGGATGCTCGATAGTATTCCAATGAGTATGCGTATCGCGATGACGGCGGGTGTTGGTCTGTTCTTAGGCTTTATCGGTCTACGCTTCACTGGCATCGTAGTGCCTGACCCTGAAAACATCGTAGCTATTGCTGATTTCACGCACTTTGGTTTTGGTAAATTTGGCCCTGAAGCACCAGCTTTAGGTTTCCTAAGCTTTCTAATCATTGCCATTCTAAGCTACCGTAAAGTATTTGGCGCAGTGATTATCGGTATCGCCATCACTACATTTATCGCCTTTGCGATGACGTGGGTACTGCCAACAGACTTCTTTGTTGTCGCTGAAGCAGCTAAAGCTTGGGCACCGGCAACCGGGTTTGTTCAATATCCTGGTGACGGACTACTCGCTGTCCCTGATTTTAAAGCAATTGAGCCTATCTTCATGAAAATGGATATTATGGGCGCAATGCAAGTAGCAATGATCCCAGTGATCATGACCTTCTTATTCGTTAACATCTTCGATACTGCCGGTACTTTAATGGGCGTTGCAGAGCGCGCTGGTTTACAGGATGAAAATGGTAAAATTAAAGGGCTAAGCAAATCACTAAAAGCTGACTCAATGGCTTCTGTCATTGGTACTGCCTTTGGTTGCCCTCCTGTAACCTCTTATGTTGAATCGGCATCAGGCGTGGCTGTTGGCGGCCGTACAGGCTTAACCGCAGTGACTATTGGCTGTATGTTCTTATTAGGCATGTTCTTCTTGCCGCTAGCGAAGATGCTACCAGGGTTTGCAGTCGATGGCGCGTTAATCTACGTTGCGATGCTGATGATGGGCTCACTAGCTAAACTGAACTGGGATGACTTCACTGAATATGTGCCAGCGGTTGTAACGACTGTGATGATGTCTTTCACATTCTCAATCTCTAACGGTATCGCATTTGGTTTTATTACGTACACGGTATTAAAGCTTGGTACGGGTAAACACGATGAAATATCTAAAGGTGTACTTGCCTTAACCGTAGTTTGTCTTGCTAAGTTCATCTTCTTGCCAGGTCACTAGGTACCGATACTTAATACTAAGAGCCCCGACCTATTTCAGTTGGGGCTTTTTTTGTTACTGCTATTAAAACTGTTGCTGATAAGAGTCAATTGCTTGATATAACTGACTCGAACCATCATCTAACATTAACCATATTTTATACGCCTTAAATTTATCCCCGACTTCCATACCAGGGCTACCCACCACCATCGCTGGCACAGTCAAACCAATAGCACCATCAACGGGATTAGCCAGAAACTGTTCTATAAATTTTGCGGGGACATGTCCTTCAAACACAAAGCCGTTGTCAGTTACTGCACTATGGCATGATTGCAAGTTATTACCTATATTAAGCTGTTGTTTGACCGCCCACATATCCTTTGGATGAATAGTTTTCGTGACATAGCCATACTCATTAACATGGCTTATCCAATCCTTACAACAGCCACAATTAGGGTCTTTATAGACAGTAAGTGACTCAGTTTTGTTCGCTAATAGGCCTGTTGTCTCTGTTATTTTTTCGGCAGGACTACACGCGATTAACAAAAAAAGGCTAGCAAGTGTTGGCACAAATTTAGTCATAACATTCGATCCATTAAGTATAAAAAATTTAGATTAAATACGCGACCAGCATCATAACTAAGCGTACCTCACCTGACAAGATCAATCCCAAACTGCGTTCTGCACCAAATGTTTACATGAGGCAGAATTTGTCATAAACAAATGTTTAAATACCTTCCTTAGCTGTGTAGAATTAATGCCATAGATTTACTTAAAAGGATACGCCACATGTCGCAAGTACTTGACGAACTACTTAATTTACTCACCCTAGAAACAATTGAACAGGGATTATATCGTGGCAATAGCCAAGACCTAGGATTTGGTCGAGTCTTTGGCGGTCAAGTCATTGGTCAAGCGTTATCAGCGGCCAAGCAAACAGTATCAACAGAATTTAATATTAACTCATTTCATTCGTATTTTTTACGGATGGGAGACGTTAATAAGCCAATTGTCTATGATGTTGAAACCATAAGAGATGGTCGCTCTATCGCGACACGCCGCGTAAAAGCAATACAATTTGGCAAGCCTATTTTTTATCTAACAGCATCATTCCATATTCTGGAAGAAGGCTTTGAACATCAATGTGAAATGCCACAAGTGCCTGCCCCTGAATCGCTAAAGTCGGAAACTGAAATAGCCAAAGAATTTGAGCAATTTATTCCAGAAGTCGTTCGCCAACGATTCACAACAGCTGGCCCTATTGAGATTAGAACAGTTGAAGATGTCAACCCAATGACACCAACCAAGTTAGACCCCAAGCGCCACATTTGGATGCGCGCAAATGGCGAATTACCTGACGATATTCGCGTGCATAAGTACCTGCTAGGCTACGCTTCTGACTTTTCTTTCTTAACCGTTGCTGGTCAACCCCATGCAGTGTCATTTATGACTCCAAAATTGCAGATGGCAACAATAGATCATTCGATGTGGTTTCATCGCGATTTCAGATTCGACGACTGGCTGCTATATGAAGTAGATAGCCCATCGGCCAGCGGCGGACGTGGTTTTGTGACAGGAAAATTTTATGATCGCCAAGGCCGCTTAGTGGCAAGCGTGGCGCAAGAAGGCGTGATGCGCTGGGCTAAGAATAAGTAACACGATTAAAGATAAATATCAGGATCCCAGCATTCCATCATGTTTGCTGGTTTTGACAATGGTTTAAAATCAAACTGCTGATATAAACCATGAGCATCTGCCGTCGCGAGCATCATCCTACGTAACCCTTGTAACTCAGGATGAATGATAATCTTCTCCATCATCAGCTTACTTAACCCTAAACCGCGATGACTTGGTAAGACAAAAACATCGGCTAAATAGCCAAAGGTCGCCCCATCAGTAACAACTCGAGCAAAACCAACTTGACACAAACCATCAAAAACACCAAAGCAAAGCGAGTTATCAATCGCTTTTTTCATCACTTGTCGTGGAATGTTTTTTGCCCAATATGAGTTTGAAATAAACTGATAGATGAGCTCGAAGTTGAATTTACTTTTGTCCGTTGTTACCTGATATGGATCCATCATTGAAATTTATTCCTCATTTATTTCACCACTATAACTTTCGATTCAAAGACATATAACATATATATACCATACCACAACACGGTAGCTTTGCTTGCCAGTTGGCGATTAACCATATTAGCGACTACGCTTAGAAGTATCCCTCTATACCGGTATGTCATCATGGAAATGCTCAGAAAATTTACCATAGCACAGAGAATCTCGATACTCGTCATATTAGTCCTTATAGGATTAGTGCTACAAAGTACCACTAGCCTCTACAAGCAGTACGATGCATTAATTGACCAGCAATACACTAAAGTAAAACAACTCGTGCAATCTAGTCATAGTATTCTCAAGCATTACCACCAATTGAGCCAGCAAGGAAAGCTGACGGAAGAACAAGCCAAAGAGCGAGCTAAGGCTGCGATACAAAGTCTGCGCTATAGTCAAAATGATTACTTTTGGATTAATAATTTTGAACCAAAAATGATAATGCACCCAATAAAACCGAGCCTTGATGGTAAAAACGTTGGCGGGGTAAAAGATAGTAATGGCGTACCACTATTTTTAGAAATAGTGAAGGTTGCAAAACGCGATGGCGAGGGCTTTGTTAAATACTTATGGCCTAAACCTGGGGCTGATAAACCGGTAGAAAAGATATCATATGTAAAAGAGTTCTCACCATGGCAATGGATCATCGGAACAGGGGTCTATCTTGATAATGTCGACCAAATATTCGAAGCGCAGCGCAATGGTATCATATTCAGAACCATGATCTTTTTACTCCTCATTAGTGCATTGAGTTACGTCATTGCAAAAAGCATTTTAGTACCGACGCGTGACGCCGCAGAACTGATGAAAAATGTCGCCCAAGGCGAAGGTGATTTAACCAAACAACTCGATACAAAAGGCAATGATGAAGTATCCCACCTTTCAGAATATTTCAATCAATTTATATCTAAGATGCGTGATTCATTAAGCGATGTATTACAAAACTCATCACGCGTTATGGACCAAGCAAATGCGCTCTCTGATACGAGTCAAACTAATAGCGAATTAATTCAGTTACAACGTGATAACACCACCCAAGTTGCGACAGCGATGGAGCAAATGACTTCCAACATTCGGGAAGTCAGTGAAAATGCCGAAGCGGCTCGGCAAGCGGCGCAAGACGCAAAAGTCAATGCGACGGGTGGTAAGCAAGTCATAAACAGTACCATTGACCAGATTGGTTCGCTCTCAAATAACATTGATGATGTCAGTGAAGTAATCACAAAATTAGCCAACGAATCTGACAGTATTGGGGCGGTGCTTGATGTCATCCGTGGCATTGCAGAACAAACCAATTTATTAGCGTTAAATGCGGCTATCGAAGCGGCTAGAGCCGGTGAACAAGGCCGAGGGTTTGCGGTCGTTGCCGATGAAGTCAGAACATTAGCCAGTCGAACAGGCCAGAGCACCGAAGAAATACAACAGATGATTCAGCGCTTGCAGTCTGGCGCTCAAGAAGCCGTAACGGCAGCTAAAACCAGCAAAGATGCGTCACAAACAACCGTTGAACAAGTGGGTAAAGCAGATGCTTCCCTCAATGAGATAGAACGTTTAATTGAAGTCATTAGTGACATGACAGACCATATCGCCCAAGCAACAGAGCAACAAACGCAAGCGGCCGATGAAATAAACCTTCGTCTAAATGAACTATCAACCATGACGGAAGAAGCGGTTTCTCATACTGATCAGCTCGCCGCGGCAAGTACCGAATTACAATCGAACAGCAGTGATATGAGCGAAATAGTTGGCCGGTTTAAGTTGTAGATTTTTATCATAATAGTGTATTACTGTTCGCTGTAAAATGGATTAAACCATCGTTGTGCTGGTAATTACAAACTTAATCTACAGCAGCGAATTTGTAACACTCACGAATTTTTATCATCAGGTATTTCTATGTGCGGCAGCGAATGAAGCTGGCGGCTCTATACCATTCTTTAAAATTTTCTAAGCTGCGTGTGCGGCAGCGAATGAACGAAATATTGAAACCAAGTTGGCCTCGCCTTTCTAAGCTGCGTGTGCGGCAGCGAATGGTGAAGTGTTAGAAGCGAGTAATCAATTGTTTTTCTAAGCTGCGTGTGCGGCAGCGAATATCTGGAATCATGATGCATCATTCCTATCCGTTTTCTAAGCTGAGTGTGCGGCAGCGAATTTGGTTAATTTGTATTTGTGTGGGCTTTCGGTGTTTCTAAGCTGCGTGTGCGGCAGCGAATATAATAAGAAAAACGCAAGCCAACTTTTAAACTTTCTAAGCTGCGTGTGCGGCAGCGAATGATTTGTGGTACGTGTGTGCTTACGTTCGAAATTTCTAAGCTGCGTGTGCGGCAGCGAATTTTCACGAAGTAAACTCGATTTCCGACTAACGTTTCTAAGCTGCGTGTGCGGCAGCGAATATACCGCTGTCTCGCTTTAACTTTTGCGTGGCTTTCTAAGCTGCGTGTGCGGCAGCGAATCGTATGACCGCATTTTTTCACATCAGAACACTTTTCTAAGCTGCGTGTGCGGCAGCGAATTGCCAGCACGTGCATCGGATTTTGTGCTGTTTTTTCTAAGCTGCGTGTGCGGCAGCGAATGTATCGATTGATTCGACCGATTCGATTACGCCTTTCTAAGCTGCGTGTGCGGCAGCGAATTTGCGCCCTGCGGTTGTTGTCTTTATCGAATGTTTCTAAGCTGCGTGTGCGGCAGCGAATGTAAGTGCCAATGTGGAGTGCCATCCTTATGATTTCTAAGCTGCGTGTGCGGCAGCGAATATGACGCATCAACGATGATAAACCCTTCTTTTTTTCTAAGCTGCGTGTGCGGCAGCGAATGCTGAAAAGTTTTTAGGTGAAAGCACGCTGGATTTCTAAGCTGCGTGTGCGGCAGCGAATCATCTGCAAATTATCTGAATGGTAATAACTCATTTCTAAGCTGCGTGTGCGGCAGCGAATAACGGATATTTCTCTGGAGGCATTGATATCGATTTCTAAGCTGCGTGTGCGGCAGCGAATCCGTTTTGCTTTTTGCGCGTTTTTTCTTTGGCTTTCTAAGCTGCGTGTGCGGCAGCGAATCTAACCGAACGGACTTGGCCGCACTTCTCATTTTTCTAAGCTGCGTGTGCGGCAGCGAATGGCGCGCCGGTTCGTGATAATGGTATCGTTTCTTTCTAAGCTGCGTGTGCGGCAGCGAATGTAGATGTCTCTATATCATCCCGCTCGCAAGATTTCTAAGCTGCGTGTGCGGCAGCGAATAATAGATCGAAATAATAAGACTGAATTTTGTATTTCTAAGCTGCGTGTGCGGCAGCGAATTAAGGCGATAAGGCGATAAGCTATTTTGAGCATTTCTAAGCTGCGTGTGCGGCAGCGAATTTTGTTTTCAGACAACCAAAGCTTGGCGGTTTTTTCTAAGCTGCGTGTGCGGCAGCGAATTGATTACGTTGATATTAGTGATAGAGGCATGGTTTCTAAGCTGCGTGTGCGGCAGCGAATCTTTAGAAGCTCAAAACTTCCTAGTCTCGATTTTTCTAAGCTGCGTGTGCGGCAGCGAATCGATTGAGGGGAAGTGCTCGGTCAAAGACACATTTCTAAGCTGCGTGTGCGGCAGCGAATTTACGTGACCGCGTTTACAGAACGTTCATTGCTTTCTAAGCTGCGTGTGCGGCAGCGAATGATGTCGTTGTAGACGCCAGCGGTGGTGGGTATTTCTAAGCTGCGTGTGCGGCAGCGAATCCATGCATTCATTGAAACCAACCACAGCCATATTTCTAAGCTGCGTGTGCGGCAGCGAATTCTCCACTAACAATTGATCAATCACGCTCGATTTTCTAAGCTGCGTGTGCGGCAGCGAATGACTTTGAGTATGATGGCACACTAATTAGGCCTTTCTAAGCTGCGTGTGCGGCAGCGAATAATAGCTCAGCCGCTGTATTCCACTGGGTTTGTTTCTAAGCTGCGTGTGCGGCAGCGAATAATACCGTTTACTGTAGTGTCTCAACTTACTATTTCTAAGCTGCGTGTGCGGCAGCGAATCGACGACGGGTTGAGGGACAGCACCTCCACGTTTTCTAAGCTGCGTGTGCGGCAGCGAATTGCACGTACTCGACGATGACGTCACCGTGACATTTCTAAGCTGCGTGTGCGGCAGCGAATTGTTTTTAAATCATCTAAATACAAACCTGTTGTTTCTAAGCTGCGTGTGCGGCAGCGAATCATTTCCACTGTTCCATTTCGGCGATGTTTTCTTTCTAAGCTGCGTGTGCGGCAGCGAATGATTTGGGCACCCTTGAAACATCGGTGTCATTTTTCTAAGCTGCGTGTGCGGCAGCGAATGACATGACCAAGACGCTGAACATCTCACGACATTTCTAAGCTGCGTGTGCGGCAGCGAATCACCCATCGTGCTCGCAGCGCCGCCCCAGCTCTTTCTAAGCTGCGTGTGCGGCAGCGAATTACGTGGGGTGTTACGGGGTGCGCCCCGGTGTTTTCTAAGCTGCGTGTGCGGCAGCGAATTAGTTGACTGGTGCGGTCGTCTTTTTTCTGGTTTTCTAAGCTGCGTGTGCGGCAGCGAATCAAGGTTGGAACCCAATCGGCGAGTACATGGCTTTCTAAGCTGCGTGTGCGGCAGCGAATACAAGAGACCACTATACCGGCGGTGAGGTTATGTTTCTAAGCTGCGTGTGCGGCAGCGAATTTGTTCTCAGTGTTGCGGTCACGCTCGCGATTTTTCTAAGCTGCGTGTGCGGCAGCGAATTATCAAGCGGCCTTTATCGGGGTTGCGTTATGTTTCTAAGCTGCGTGTGCGGCAGCGAATTCGCCACACTTGATCTCGTTCTTGTTCTGGATTTTCTAAGCTGCGTGTGCGGCAGCGAATTGTATGTCACGGCCAGCCCATCGCCCGGTTTTTTTCTAAGCTGCGTGTGCGGCAGCGAATGGGAGCTTCCAGAAGATGAAATCCACTTAGCCTTTCTAAGCTGCGTGTGCGGCAGCGAATTTGAGCAAAATGCTCGGTCTGCTAACTCGGATTTTCTAAGCTGCGTGTGCGGCAGCGAATGAGGTCACGGTCTAATCGGTATGCACGATCTTTTTCTAAGCTGCGTGTGCGGCAGCGAATAAATTAACGCTTACGGTATCGCTTTTATTGTTTTTCTAAGCTGCGTGTGCGGCAGCGAATTATTTGAGCAAACAAAATTCACCATCCTTGAATTTCTAAGCTGCGTGTGCGGCAGCGAATGCACAATCGCAACAGCCAACACCAGAGCAACATTTCTAAGCTGCGTGTGCGGCAGCGAATATTTAGTATACTTAACTCACCTACTAGCGAAGTTTCTAAGCTGCGTGTGCGGCAGCGAATTACGAACTCTTAGCGATTGTTTTGATTTCGGTTTTCTAAGCTGCGTGTGCGGCAGCGAATCCAACCGAGCGTTGGGTAGCCTCGTTCGGATTTTTCTAAGCTGCGTGTGCGGCAGCGAATGCCAACCCGTGTGATGTTTAGCCCCGCCCATTTTTCTAAGCTGCGTGTGCGGCAGCGAATGGTAAAGCATGAGACAAGCAATTTGTGAGTGTTTTCTAAGCTGCGTGTGCGGCAGCGAATTGTTATAGATAGCTTAGTAATTACTTATTGTATTTCTAAGCTGCGTGTGCGGCAGCGAATTTTTTTCGTTAGTTCTTGCTCTTTCTGGTAGATTTCTAAGCTGCGTGTGCGGCAGCGAATAGACTGCAATAGGGTTAGTTGTTACATATAACTTTCTAAGCTGCGTGTGCGGCAGCGAATAGGCTATATCACAATTACAAAATGTGTCGGATTTTCTAAGCTGCGTGTGCGGCAGCGAATTCTCGTTTCTAGCGTTTGCGTTTGCCTGTATTTTTCTAAGCTGCGTGTGCGGCAGCGAATAGGTAATTGATAGCTTCCGGCGCAACCTTGGCTTTCTAAGCTGCGTGTGCGGCAGCGAATTATATCATGACACAAAAAAACCACCCGAAGGTTTTCTAAGCTGCGTGTGCGGCAGCGAATAATAGGCCGCAACGGAGGGACATTATCGTTGCTTTCTAAGCTGCGTGTGCGGCAGCGAATCCCTTGCCGATAGCTTCGGCCATCGTTAAGGTTTTCTAAGCTGCGTGTGCGGCAGCGAATGTTTTCGCATTGCTACTATGCCTATCAATGTCTTTCTAAGCTGCGTGTGCGGCAGCGAATTTGGAGGTTCATCCCGCAAAACGATTTAGAGTTTTCTAAGCTGCGTGTGCGGCAGCGAATGCATAACCTATCAGGGTTTTATCCTCTGGAATTTTCTAAGCTGCGTGTGCGGCAGCGAATTCTCAGTCGGTGAGAAGGGTTGCGAATGGTCATTTCTAAGCTGCGTGTGCGGCAGCGAATAATTCAAACACATCGCTCATTTTAATTTTGTTTTTCTAAGCTGCGTGTGCGGCAGCGAATATTACTGCCCCTTTAGTTTAATATCCAGTAGCTTTCTAAGCTGCGTGTGCGGCAGCGAATTTTTAGCTGATTTGCTAGCTCAGCGTCCTTTATTTCTAAGCTGCGTGTGCGGCAGCGAATGATATGTAGCGGTGGCGTAACGGCTGTCGAGTTTTCTAAGCTGCGTGTGCGGCAGCGAATGACACGCAACGCATCGCAAAGGACCACATCAATTTCTAAGCTGCGTGTGCGGCAGCGAATAGAAGTTTATCAGACAAAAAAATAGCTACAACAAAAACTTAGCTTAATTATTGGGTTTTGCCCTATAATATCCGCACGTGTTGTAGCCACTTGTTTTAAATCATATTTTTAAAGAGCTAAATATTAATGGTTAAAACTTAGGTAAAGCTGAATCGTTGCTAAAACCATAAGTGTTAAATCTCACTGAATTGTTTACTCGTGTGGCTTTAGTTTTCCGTATAGACATATTAAAACTCATGCCTTTACCAAGGCTTTTCATTTTAATAAACGGTAACGCTTTAACCTCTTTACTCATCGTATACCCTTCGAAAAATACGGCAGCTTGTTCTTCACTTTCATTATGGCGTTTCATTCTACGACGAATATGCTTGTCAGCAGTTCCAGCTTTGGTAATTCGATTATAGCTTTCATAAACGTTGATAGAATCAGGTACCGCATTAATCGCCTTAATGTGGACGTAATCTTGTAAACGGGCAAACCATTTATTAATATTTAAGTGCTCAAAATCACTTAACTCATTAGCAAATAATCTGAGTTTATTCCCTAAAAATGCATTTTCCTCGCCCGATCTGATTTTATAGTTTGGAAAACTCACCGCTACAGGTACCTGTTTGTTAGTGTCTTGCACTTCCACCAAGGCCAAATGCACTTGCATCATGACCTTAGACCACAAAAAGTGCACGCCGATATCGTCACTAGGTAGCAGCGTTATGTCGATGTAATGCTTCATAGTTCCTCCTACTTATCACTTTCACCGAAGACACCACCACGCACTAATGTTGCCATGACATAATGTTCGTCTTCTACGCGTTCAAGTTTTTCGCCCCGAGCCCACACATCAAAGAAACTATAAAAGTCTTGTTTTTCTTTTGGTGTACGGTACGCCTTTCCTAAATTAGTGACAGCACCGTAAGGTTCAATTGCGATAGGACCAGCAGACTTGTCTTGATCTGAAAAATCAGAATACCAGGTGTCAATTGAACGCAGTGCGTTACCGATTTTTTGCGAGTGCATCGCTGCTATATTATTAACGTGATATAAAATTTTACTTTTCTCCCCTTTACCTTTATCAAGCACAAGCTCTTCACTCGGATACACCTCTTGCGCAGTCCCAACTTGAGCGTAACAAATGACATCGAGTAACAAAAAATCGTCATCACTAGATAGCGCTTTTGCCATTTTTCCAGCTAGCTCTATAATTTGTGGGTCATTATGATCAAAATGACGCGTACTAAAGTCACTTGCACTGAAAATCCAGCTTTGTTTTCCTTCTCTGTTTTTTGCACTAACGTGAACTTCTATTTGCTCTGCCCCTACTCTGTTTCGCCACAAAAAACGACCGTTGGCAATATTAGTTGTATAACGCCTAGCCAACTCAGTAAAGCCTTGTTCTTTAATATAAGTGTTAGCTGCGGTTTTATAGCTACTTTTAAATAGTGCATTGTTGCATGCTGATGGCTGGCTTATCCCACCTAACACTTTGAGAGTATAATGTAGCTTTAACGTGTCTTGTTCAGGTGCTAAAGCACAGGCATCAACCCGTTGTAAATTAGCCTTTTCAACTTCGGCGTTTAGCTTTGCGGGATCATTCTTAATCGCGGCTTTTAATCGATTGGAAATAGTACCCCTAACCGATTTCTCCACTAACCTTAATGGGGTAGCTTGTTCTTTATTAGCCCAGTTCGTACCATATAAATAACCGTCACTAGGCACAAGTTTCTTCTCAAACGCCAGTACAGATGCAATATTTTCTTTCTTAGTCATGATAATTTCCCTTTATTTTTAGTCTATTTCAATTAAGTAAGTACAAATGTGCTATTCGCCGAATTCTTCATCGTCAGTTTCTTCGTGCAGTTGCACTAATTCTGATTGGTGTTGTGTTGTATCTTGTTGACATAGATACAACGAATTACCGTCATCTACATGGTAACGCCATAACATATGTTCGATACTGTTTATCCGGTGTGGCATTTTAAATTCACCTAACGTCACTACTGCTTCGGCAAAACGATGTGGTGTTGTTTCGTCCCGTTGATTTTTTGCTTCGCCCAACTCACTAATCCCGTGAAAACCGGTTGCAATAGGTATGATCCAGCCAACTGATTTACGGCCACTATGCCATTGCACTTCTGAATTTTCTTGTCCTTCATTTTTTGTTTCACAGTGATGATGGATCGCCAAATAATCAATGATGGCATCAATGGCATCGGCACCCTGGTTCATCGCTTCGATCATTAAATCGCGCCGTTCAATCAAGACATAACCCGGCATAAGCTTCCGCTGCAACGCTTTTAATGCGTCAGCATCACCTTGTTCTAACAACATTAATTGCGGTGGGTTAAAAGAAAATATATCACCACCCGCTAATTTAAGTTGGCTGCTTAATAAATGGCTGACTCGTTCTTTTAACTCATCTCGTTGCTCCATTGGCAGGTTACCGACTTCAATAATTAAACTGATATCTAAATGGATACGGCCTTCTTCTATAAAAGCCGAACGAGAACCTGTTTTATCCAGCGGATTACCGGTACCCACGATGGAATGAACAAAATCATTGGTGCCTTTATAGGCTTGTAGATCAGCGCTATGGCTTATCACTCCTACCGCGTCAAAGCTTATGTCTAGCCCTGCTGTATTTAGTTTTCGCTGCATCGCATGCACGCCGCCTAAAAAGCCAGTCAATGCAGGGAAACCTATGGTGAAAGGACTTGATAGCGCATTGGCGTTATGCACTTTTATATGAGGAAGTATTAGTAGTTGTTTAATATTACTCATCGTAATAGCTCCTTATTTTTCTCCACTACTTTTGCAATGTGTTCATATTCAGCATCGGAAAACTTGATTGATTTTTTAGCTAAGGTTTTTTCGTAACCATGAAAAATAAAACCGACAACTTGCTGCAAAATATGGTCAAGCCAATCGTCATTATCGTCAGTTGGTGTAACCTGCAACCAACAGCGCTGCGCTTTGGGTAATTGGCTATGCGATATGTTGAATTGCTCACTTGCCACCGCACGAACTTGCCATAATGTTTCAAGTACATAATCAATGAGATCTTGATACAAGTCGTCACGCGCTGCCCGAACATGCATATTATTAGTTGCTTGTTGATAAAGTTCATGCAATTTGAAAAAAATCGGGCGACATTTACTGACACGGATGTTTTGTGTAAAAATATCACGCGAAGGGAAATTTATATCTCGGTGAGACAGGCTTGGCGGCATCGAAATAAATAAGTGTGCCTTACCACCGTTTCTGTTATTCAATACACTGATATTTTGTGGTTTTGTTCCACCGTAACCAATTGTTGTTAAGTTATAGATTTCTTTATAACTTAACCCCTGTTGTGATTTTTTCCTATTGTCGCGTGATGCTTTTACCTCTTCACCAAAGCGTAGATTATCAAGGCGTTTTCGTAGGTCAAAAACAATGCCTGATGCTGTTAGTACAGATAGTTGATGATACCCCTTTCCTTCTATAGGAAAGAATACCTGTTTTATTTTGGAGCTGGTGATGACGGTTTCGTCCTTGCGGATCATTGCTAAAAATCCAGTTTTAAGATCTTCATAGCGTTGAGATGGTGCTGGTTTCGGTATTGCTAAGATACTTTTAGCTTCTACGCTGTCTTGTTCAATGTGTTCAAGTAAGGTTTTTCCGTCAGCTAATACTAGCGTTAAGAATTTATAGACATCTAACGCAGCAGCATTACCAAGGGCATCTGGTGCGACGTCGACGTTTCCGCTACGCACGAACCCATCCGCTTGCATTCCCTTTTTTGCAATAATGGAGCTTACGTAACCATTATTATTCTTTCTAGCGCTTGGATGACTAAATGTACATGGGTGCGTAGATATTGATATTTGGCCTGCACGTTTTGCAGCACTTGGTAACCAGGTAGCTAAAGAAAATACCTTTTCACATTCTTGCGATAATTCGCGACGGGTTACGTCATCCATAGATGCTTTTATATTTTTCTTCAACCATCCCTCTTTCCGTTCTTCAAAAAACTGGTCGATTACTGGATCTAACATAGAATCTCCTTTTTAGTTTTTGACCAAACCTAGTTGATCGTTATAGCTGTATTGCTTCCCTGCTTGATGCGGAAAACTTAATTCGCCATAACGCAGTGAAACACTGCGCAGGCTTTTTTCTTGTTGCTGGGCTAAGCCTTCGATCAACTCACTAAAATCTCGTGCTAACCACAAATTAGTTTGCGCTCTTTCGCTTAATTTATTCACTGTTATACCTAACGTTTTTTGTCGATCTACAGGCCAACCGTTGTCATCTTTTTCACAAAATTTAAACGTATCTAGGTCAGGCATGTAGCTAAGGTAAGATTTAACATTAGGGGTACTTGCTCTAAATCGAACAAAAGTCTGCGGTAATCCAGTTAAGAACCACGATTCATTTAAGTAGCCTTGTAAATATCGAGGTCCTTGTTGCTGATAATTAGCAAGCTCCATCCAAGTCGCAGCATGCTCTAATTCAGCCAGTGATGCAGGCCGTCTTTTTTGCTCCCCTATCGCTCTAAATAAGGTTGAATTAGATTTAGCCGATTTTTTAATTCTTGCACTAGCATCAACTTTTTGTTCAAGCTTACTTATGTCAAGTAGTTGAGTAACATCATGAGTTCCCAAGGTTATCTTTTCTTCAAATCCCGGTTTATTAAACACTCTATTATTCTCCAAATGAGCATCTCTTATTCCTTTCCAGTTATATTGCATAATCGCTATATTGGGCTGTGTGACCTCACCACTACGATGACGCTTAACTCGGCCAGAAAGCTGGATGATTGAACGATATGATGAGGGTTCAATCACCGCCCAATCAAAGTCATGATCTCTTCCTACTTCCTCAACTGGCGTCGCGATGAGCACAAAAATAAGATTCTTGATTTTAGGGTTTTTATTCGCACAAGCCAGATGCTTTCGAATTACCGGGTGACGAAATGCTTGTGGCTGCTCTCCCTTTGACTCTTTGCGTTTCAACACTTCATCTAGGTGTCGCTCTTGCTCTGAGCGTAATAAGAGTACTTGTTGAGAGTGGTAAGCCATGGTTCGTATCTGAGTGTCTTGAGGGCATGCTTCAGTAAGCTCTAATAAGTAACGAGTCAGTGCTACGCAGGTTGATATATTAGCAAGACGTACCACTCCAAATGAAACATTGATACCTGTGCTGTCGTCATTAGTGTAGTGCTGCTGGTGCTTAAGCAACGCTGCATTAAACATCAATGAGAAGTACCTTTGTTGTTTGGTTGATTGTATATTCTCATCATGAGGAAGGGATGACTTATAGTCATCAATAAGTACTTGGCAAGGCACAATATCGGCTTTACGTTTGGCGGGCTGTTTTTGTAATCTTTTGATCCTGCTATCTATAAAATGACTATGTGGCGTGCGATATTGATGTTTTATCGCATCTACCGTGGTCACTCCAGTATTACTTGTTACTTGAGTTGAAAATTCGTCGATCCATGCGCAGCCAATAAGTGGGTTTACTTGGCGAGTTTTCGCATATAGTTTCCAGCCGTCACGATAAGCCTTAAAATAGCCTTCGGCTAAATCTGGCGGGATTGTAGCAGACGATATCATTACTTTACGCCCCATCATCGCAGCAAAGAATATCAGTCGCCCTATCGCCACTAAATCATCCCCGCTAAAGTCATCAATCTCATCAATCACTAAATCAGATGACATCATACGTAAGCTGGGTAAAATATAGCGCCCACCGCGCGTTGTTTCCGTTGCAGCCATCATATGGTCGATGGTACAAGAGAGGACAGGGGCATATAAAAACTTCCGGTCTCGTGCACAGGTTAATACTGTGGCTAATCCCTCTTCCGGTATATCACAATCATAATCAATATCTTCATCAATCAATTGTTCTTGTGATTCACTACCATAACTTTCAGTCAGCGTTTGCTGGGCTGCTTGCCTATTTTTATTATGAAGCTCCAGCACTGCACTTGAACCAATTAATACTGCAAGTTCACTATCATCCAGTCCTATTCGCTCACGATATTCATCACCGGTTTGCAATGTTAATGTGCGTAAACCCAGCGCCAACGTGAAACGTAAACTATCGCCATCAGGTGATAAGGCTCGCATAACTTTGGCATTGGCAAATGTCTTGCCACATCCAGTGCTGGCCATATTTACGGCAAAGAAGCCATATGTATCTTGGTTGACTGTTTTTCGCCATGCCTTTATGTTTTCTACCGCCTTATCTTGCCAGCGATAATTTTTAGGACTAAGTTTTTTTAGACTATTGATATCACTTGCTTTAGGGGGCTGAGTTTCAAACGCAGGTAAATAATATGCCGTTTGAATCGCATGTTTTGCTACCCCAATCAAATGTTCATCTAGCTTTTGTTTTAGTTTTTTTGTCTCACGATCGGTATTAGCAAATAATCCAGTGGTGTCTTGCCATTTATTATCCGCTGTCTGAGAAGAGTAATAGTGATCACCTAACATTAAGCATAGTCGTGCATGATGCAGGATCACCCGATAACATCCGTCACTTAGACATCTACTTGCGAGGTTATTTTGTTGCCATAACTTGAGCGCCCACTTTTTAAGCGCTAGCTGCCATTTTTTAGATTGACTCAATAATCCCTTAGGAAAATTAAAGCATTGTTTTACACGCTGTTGATATTCGCTTTCATCAAATTTATTTTGATACCCCCACTCTTTAGATATAAGTAGTAATAATTCGTCAATATCGGTAAGCACTTTTGGCATATAATATTCAGCGTCATGTTTGTTTGGGTCAGCCTTATCTTTCGCTTTATTTAAGTTAGGTAAACGATGATGCGACACAACAAGCCACGCGACCAACTTAGCCATTGGTGGTAACCCGATAAAGGGATTTTTATGTATTTGTACATCAACATTGGCTAAAACTTCACTTAATTCTCTTTCATCGACATTTTGCTGTGCGAGTCGTTCTAACCATGATTCATCGCTAACTATGTTTTCATTATCGTTCCGGTTGATAAAGGCGCTCAGTAACAAACAAGATATCCATTCGTGGCGAATAGGGTCCCCTTTGAACCCTTGTTTACAACTTGGTTTTAACTTTTCTTGGAATAAAGCGGTCGCTTTCCCCCAATCATGAAAGAGCGCAGCAACAGCAGCGAGAGACTGGATTAATGGCAGGTATTGCCAATCGTTTTCTTGGCGATGTGTTAACCTCTTAGATAGAGTAAAGTTGGTCGGCACAAGCCCCACGCTATTAAACCGCTCTCGTTTGCCCACTACCCATACCAACTCACTACGCGCACGGGTTCTGATCCAATGGCAACTGACAGCGGTATTTTTGGTGGCAGTTTTACGCAGTAGTTTTTTTACCGCGGCTAAACCTTCGTTGGTGATTACTGTCTGCCAAGTGTTATCACCGATGCGGTTGGCAAAAGCGTCGAGTACACGACGTGTTTTCTTTAATGAGTTTTTCTCGCACATTGAGACAAAAGTGACCATCATGAGTGTTCACCCTCATCATCATTCCAATCTTTCATCGCGACACTTTTAACTTGCTCGAACATAAAATCTAGCGCTTTGTGCTCGGTAAATGATTGCAAGCATTGCTGCCTAAACTCTTGCTCGGTGGCGCCCTCTTTAGCACAAACAAAGGCCCATGGGAGAACGATCGCGTCTTTGATTAAATCAGCGACATCAAAAATTAAAGCGCCGCGTCGTGTTTTACCATGCATTAGTGCAAACCCATGGGGAACCCCCAATACCCATAAAGTCGTTGCGGCGAGTCCGTAGGCAAGGTAGTTACCATGATTTAAAAAGGCGTTAGCATTGTCGACACTATCACGCTGCCGAACAAAGTCACCGTGCTTAGTCACGTTCGCAGCAAACTTATAAAGTCGTTTAGTGAGCAATGCTTCGATTTGCAATAACTGGGTAACTTTTAGTGCGGTTTGCGTTTTATATTCAAATGATTCGAATGCCTGAGAGAGTTCAACAGTGGCAGTATCAAATCCCTCACTTTTTAAATCGCGGTCCTTACTCCAAACTCGTTGTAAATAGCCGAGGCGCGCTAGTTGAAAATCAATAGCACCACCGAGGCGCTTATCATCGTCAAACCAGAATTTCATCCATCCTTGCACGTATTCGGTTGGGCGATATTCACTTTGCGGGCTTAACCATTCGACTTCATTAGCCATCAACAGTGGTGTGCCCCCACCGCCACAAAACCCGACGAGAACACCAGCTTGCGCTAACATTCGCATTGCGGCTTGGGTAATGGATGTACCAGTACCTAACAACAAACAAGTGGTGTTAGCAATCGGGATATTCCAATATTGATTTTGCTTTTCCGCTTCGGTGAGATAAAGCACTCGGCCATCTTTTTGCATTACTCGACATTTATCTAAATAGTAAATATTAGCGCGTTTTGAATGTAATATTGCTTTTAGATCGGTTAGCTGTTCCATTGTAAAATCACATTCCTTTGCGTTATTTTTGTTGTATTTATTGTTGCAGTCTTTATTAATTTACATGGATATTAAAGCACCACGCCACCCTCTCATCAATACTGTACTTTTCACCGTGTAACCTTTGTTCACAGGTCAGTAGCGGTAAGGTGCGATGTCCTTTTCGCATTGAGGCGTCAGCGATATTTGTTGGGCGCACGGATCGTTATCCAGTCCATCTAAATGCATGCGCTTTAAGAGGTAATTAACTAACGCAGCGCGAGTTGTCATGGTTAGGATACCGTCGGTCATTTGATAATCATCGGCAATTACTTGCTGCTGTGCTGCGCTCAGCCGAGGGTCTGGTTGAATACTTAACGTCACTTTACGACACCAAATGTGATCGTTTGTTTTTTCCTCACAAGCCATCCCTTCATCAACCACTTCACCATTAAAGCGTGACAAAACGAAGTCTCTAAATTGCATATTCTTGCGACAAAATGCGCGAACATGCCAACGTAAACCATCATAAATCAAACTGTGAGGCTCTATAATTCGATCTTTATATTCAGGACTGGTCAGTGAGGTATAACCAATATCTATTGCGAGTTTATTATCGATAGCCCGTAGAATAGGCTGTGCGAGATGGGGTTGTGGGTTTCTAGTTGGAATACTAACATCAACAATTGAGGTAAATATTGGTGTTGAGTCATGATTAACTAAGTGATGATACTGAGAAAACTCATTTGTTGAGTAGCAAAGATTAAATGCACTATCGGCGACAAAACCTTTGAACGAGTCGTTATAAACGATTGAATTTGGATGTAAAGAAACATACTTTGTGAATGTTGTACTCGCCTGCTTTCTTGAAATTGAAAAGTGCTTTATTAAATGCGATGAATTAACTCTACCTTGCCAAGTTATCATCACTTCAATAAAGTGAAAACGTTGCATAAAAGGTGACACTGTTTATATCCGTATAAAGTGTTCTATATATTAGCAATTTAGCTAGTGTTAGCTGATAAGTCTAGTTCTTTTAGTATTGAATAAGAAAAGGCCGGCGAATGCCGACCGTTTAAGTTAGATTAACAATAAATAACGTTAAAAATTATGATCAGTTTCGTCTTTTTTGTTATGGAATAATCTAAATACCACCACAAAGAATACCGGTACGAAGATCACCGCTAACACCGTCGCTGAAAGCATCCCGCCAAAGACACCAGTACCAATCGCATTTTGACTGCCAGAGCCAGCGC
>Ga0209292_1002321_pt1 | contig 21995 bp, 22 predicted proteins | sample GOMGulsemesocosm_2_FD_184634 | JGI IMG/M metagenome (GOLD analysis project Ga0209292, IMG submission 184634) | Methane-oxidizing microbial communities from mesocosms in the Gulf of Mexico - GOM9C Gulf of Mexico (SPAdes) (version 2) | ecosystem: Environmental > Aquatic > Marine > Cold seeps... | reverse complement strand
TTTGTGCCGCATTTTCTAAGGCGTGATCAATGTCACCTTCGCTGCGAACATTTTTACCACTGTCTTGCGCGAGATCTTTTTTATACTGGGCAAAAATACTGGCATCATCAACATTATTCAGCTCACTTTCGTGCCATTCAACTGTGAGTTGCTGTTGTGCTTTTCGCGCCTGCCAATACGTTTTAGCGACGATCGCAATACCAATCGCACTGGCTGTATTAACGGTAAAAACCTGTTCAATGCCGGGCATGTTTTCTACCTTGCTAGCATCAAAGCTTTTGATCTGGCTATCCCAACGACCTGCGCGAGTGAAGACTGCGTATTTCATTCCAGGCAGTTCGGTATCAATGCCATAGTCTGCTGTGCCGGTTGCTTTTTTAAGCGCATCAAGACGTTTGTTGTATTTACCGATAATTTTGAAATCAGCTTTATCTTTTAATGGGATATTACTGGGCACTGAGTACGTTGCAGCGATTGCGGCTAGCTGACCAAAATTGATCTGCTGGTCGAACTGCTTGTGTCCACTGGACTTGTTAATGACGACGCCATTCTCAGCAATACATTCGCTTTCTTTAATGCCCCAAGTATTGGCAGCGGCTTTGATTAACATGATACGCGTTGCCGCACCGGCTTCCCGCACAATGGTCCAGCTGCTAGCGACGCTGGTACTACCACCAGTAATTTGAATGCCATAAATGGTATTGCGATAAATAGAATCAACACCGGCAAAGCTAACCTTCACTTTTTCTGGATCGACTTCGAGTTCTTCGGCAAGCAGAGAGGTCATGCCGGTATAAGTACCTTGTCCCATCTCTACGCGGTCGAGTACAAAGTGAACTGTATTATCACTGTCGATGCGTAACCAAGCGTTGGTATTCCATTGCTCAATTTCACCGACTTGGCTCATACCACCGTTCTTCAATGTCGCGCAGCCTGGAAGAGCAATAGACATCATTAAACCACCACTTCCCATCGCGGTGGCTTTTAGGAAGCTGCGGCGTGACTGTTTAATATCAGAAGTTAATAACGTCATTATTTAGCCTCCATGATATTAGTGAATAAGTCATTTTGTGTATTAGCTGTGCCAGATAGATTGTTCGAGGCAGTATGAATCGCCGCTTTTATTCGAGGGTAGGTACCGCAGCGGCAAATGTTTCCGCTCATGGCATTATCAATATCTTGATCATTAGGTTTTGGATTGCTGGCTAATAAGGCTGTCGCCGACATGATTTGCCCAGACTGGCAATAGCCACACTGCGGCACGTTGTGCTCAACCCAAGCCTGTTGAACCGTACTTAGCTTATCTGGTGTACCGACTCCTTCGATCGTTGTAATCGCTTGGCCATTAACTGCGCTTACGGGGGTAATGCAGGTTCGAATAGGGCTGCCGTTTAAATGCATAGTACAGGCACCGCATAAACCTGCACCACAGCCAAACTTGCTGCCTTTAAGGTCTAAATAATCACGGACGACCCATAATAGGGGAGTATCGGCTTCTACATCGAGGGAGTGTTCGATGCCGTTTACGGTTAGCTTAATCATTGTTATTTTCACTTTTTGATTGCGGCTTATGCTGGCAGATTAGCAATTGCGAATAGATGAAGCAAAGTTACTTTAATTCAATGGCTAGGGTAAGGTCATTTTCTGCTAAAATCTGGCCATTAAAATTATCTTCTAAGGCAATCTAATGGCGAAAAAGTTCTATGTGATTTGGGTTGGACGTGAACCTGGCATCTATACCGATTGGCCAACGGCTCAAAAACAGGTAATAAAGTTTGCTGGAGCGAAATATAAATCTTTCACCTCGAAGGCCGAAGCCGACGCGGCATTCGCGGATGGGTCTGTTTCTTCTGTAGCGACGGGGGCTACTAAAAGCAGTGGCACTAAATCCAATGGGCCTAAGCAGAGCGGTAATAATTTATCAGCGCCACCGATTAAAACCGATGTGGTGATTTATTGTGATGGTGGCTGTGATCCCAATCCGGGTAAAGCGGGTTCTGGGGTAGCGGTTTATCAGGATGAAGCGTTAATTCAACTTTGGTACGGCGTTTTTAATTCAAATGGCACTAATAATACCGCTGAGTTGAGTGCGTTATTTTATTCTTTACAGCTGGCTCAGCACGCGACGACGCAAGGCTTAAGTGCGCAAATATTATGCGATTCTATGTATTCGATTCAGTGTATTCGTGATTGGGCGACGGGCTGGGAAAAGAATGGCTGGAAGAAGAAAACCGGAGAAATTAAAAATCTTGATATTATTAAGCCAGCGTATGCTTTGTATAATGAAATTAAAGATAAGGTTTTACTTTCTCATGTGAAAGCGCATGCAGGTACCGAAGGTAATGAACTGGCCGACCGTATGACGATGGTGGCAGTTGCACGTAAAGATGTTGCTTGGGTGCAGTATGAAAAAGATTCAGATGGTGGATTTAATATCCCTGCACTATTGAAAATGCGAGCAGGTTAAAGTATTCGTTATTGTTTTATGATTTTGATATTCCTCTAATAATGGCTATTTAGCACGTGTTATTGGCGGAATATCATCTTCAAATCTACGAAAATAGAAGTAGAATTGAAGTTCCTAAGAACAATCAAAAGATTTCACCATGCATATCCGCCAAACAGTTTTATTCTTTGCAGCTTCTGCAGCAATCTCCTTATCCGGCTGCTCTAGCCAGCTTGTATTACCTCTTTATGAGGATGCTAAATACAAAGAAGCTCTACCTGAAGATACTTTAAGCATTCAATACCTCGGTGTTGGTGGACATATATTGTCTTACAAAGGCACTCAGGTAATGACGGCGCCTTCGTTGACTAATCCACATTTCCTATTTGCGGGACCTTTCTTCCCTATGTCTACGGATGAAGAGGAAGTTGATCAATACTTGCCCGATGTTTCTAATGTTGAGATGTTGTTAGTCGGTCATGGTCATTATGATCACATGCTCGACGTTCCTTATGTGATGCAGAAACATGCAAAAAAAGCCCATATTTATGGTTCTAATACGATTGCTCGTATCATGAAACCTGCCATTGATAGCAGTCGTATTCATGCTATGAACGATGTTATGGCTGATTCAGAAAAGCCTGGAGAGTGGGTCTATGGTATTAGCGGTAAAGTACGCATCATGGCGATAAAGTCAGATCATGCGCCTCATATCATGGGTATGAAATTGATTTTTGGTGAAATCGATGAAGATCTTGAAGAACTACCTTGGCATGGTTTTGGTTGGAAAGAAGGACAAACATTAGCTTATGTGATCGACTTCTTAGACGATGATAACGGTGTGGCTCATCGCATATTTTACCAAGATGCTGCAAGTCAGCAGCCTTTAGGTTTAGTACCACCATTGAAAGATAATAAAGCGTTTGATGTTGCCATTTTATGCCCAGCCTCTTTTGACCAAGTGGATGATTACCCTGAATCTATCGTGAAAAATACACAAGCTAAAAGCTATGTTTTAGGACATTGGGAAGATTTCTTTGCTAACGACCTGGGTGGTGAACAGCGTGTTTTACGTTTACTCGATCAAGAAGTATTTGTTGAGCGCTTAGAAACGGTTATGCCTGAAGATAGTGAGTGGGTAGTACCATCATTGTTTAGCACAATGAACTTCGCTCCTAATGGAAAGCTAATCAAGTAAGGTTTTCATCTAAAGCACTCAATCAAAATAATTATTTTACCGCTTCAGAAAGTAATCACTATTTTCTGAAGCGGTATCATTTAATTGATTATCAGAAAAGTAGGCTTTCCTGTGTTAAGATCGCCGAAAAATAAGTGCAAATTCTGCACTCTATCGAGAGCTTTTAATAGATGAGAACAACTCCCTTAACGCTTGATTTGAAAGCCTTTGGTGATGATATCGATAATCTCCGGGCCGAGTTAAAGCAAGATATTGGTGATAAAGATTTAGCCCAATTCAGAAAGATTGAAATGTTGGTTTGGGGTCTGTCATTTTTAGGTTTGGCGACAGCCGGACTTGGTATAAACCCGATTGCGATTATGGCTCTAGCGGCGGCTAGTTTTGCTCGTTGGACGATTATTTCACACCATATAAGCCACCGCGGTTATGAAAACATTGCGGGTGCGCCTGCTCGTTATAATAGTAAGGCCTATGGGCGAGGCTGGCGTCGGGTTATTCATTGGTTAGATTGGATGCAGCCGGAAGCTTGGCATCATGAACACGATGTATTGCATCACTATAATCTGGGTGAGCATGCTGATCCGGATGTTCCGCAATATAAATCGGAGTGGATGAAGGACTCAGGTATTCCGATGCCTTTACGTTTTGTATTGGTAGCGATTATCGCGATGGTTTGGAAGCCTCTCTACTATGCACCGAATACACTCAATGCATTGCTGAATAAACAAGAAAAAACGTCCATTGCATTTTCATCGATGGGTCTGTGGTCTCCTTTTGGTAAGCGCTTTTGGCAAATTGTTTGGCGCTGTTGGTTGCCTTATATCGGCTTCCGTTTTGTTGCCTTACCCGCGGTGTTTTTATTAATCAGTCCTGAAGCGTGGGTAAGTGCTTTGATCAATATATTGATTGCTGAAGTAGTGATTAATCTGTGGACTTATATTGTGATTGCCCCGAATCATGCCGGCTCTGATATTTATGTCTTTGATGAGCATCACACCGGCCGTGCGACTTTTTACTTACATCAAATTGTCGGTTCAGTGGATTATAATTGTGGCGGTAATACTAGGGACTTTATGCAGGGCTGGTTGAATTATCAGATTGAGCATCATCTGTTTCCGGAACTCACCGTTCGACAGTATCAAAAGGCCCATTCTCGTGTGCGCGACATCTGTGCCAAGCACGATATACCGGTTGTTTCTGAATCGGTCTTTAAACGCGTGGTTAAACTGACTCGAATACTAACGGGTATGGATACCCAGCCTTTGTGGCCAGGTGTTATTGATAGCAGTAAGCAGAAAACTCAAGATGAGGTTATGGAAAGCAACGCTGAAGAACCGTTGAATAATACGACTGCCGCATAACGGTTCATATTATTCATCTCTTTACGCTTCTTTTTATTTACCTTGTTCGTGCCAATCAGCGGCTTGCTTTGAGTCGCTGGTTTTTGCGTCAACCCAGCGCGCGCCTTCATTACCTTGCTGGCTTTTAGTACTTTCTTTTTTCCAAAACGGCGCTTCTGTTTTCAAAATATCCATGATGAATTGTGATGCTTCATAAGCGGCAATACGGTGAGCGCTACTGACACCGACTAAAACAATTTGCTCTGTTGCGTGGAGCTCACCTACTCGGTGGATGATGCGAATGCCATCTAAAGGCCAGCGTTGATGCGCTTGCTCGGCGATACCTGCTAATACTTTCTCGGTCATGCCTGGGTAATGTTCTAACGTCATGCTGCTGACTTGAGTATTTTCACTGAAATCTCTTACCAGACCCACGAACATAACAATGGCGCCACTTTGAGGGCTGCGTTCACGCAGCTGTTGGTATTCAACAGGGAAATCGAAGTCTTCGTTTTGAACAGAAATCATAGTTTATCTACAGTTTAGCTACAGCTTATTTACACCGGAGTATGTGCTGCTAGTATGGAATGCTATTGAATTCTGTTCAACTCGATTTTGTCTATTTTGCTAGGAACCCTGCCTCTTGTAGGTGCTGAGTCATTTTATCGAACATCAGTTGTAGGCCATTCATTGGGCGTAGCATCACTTCGAAATGAACAATTTTACCTTCGTCGTTCCAGCGAATCAGATCAATACCTTTAATCTTCTTGTCATCGACACGGGCACTAAATTCAAGTGCTAAGTTATTATCGTCGACCCATTCTCTCTGGTATTCAAAATCTTGAAAAATATCGATGACCATTTTTAAAATGTACTGGGTTATATCGCGGCCGACTTTAGGCTGCCATACCGTAGGGGAGTGAAACTCAACGTTCTCATCCAGAATTTCACGTAATAATGCCATATCTTTATTGGCAATAACTTGATGCCATTTATCTAAATTAGCTTGGCTCATGCAGGCTCCTAAACTTTCAAAGTGTGAATCTATTATGGATATCTGAAACTAAATTATAGTCTTATCTTTACAGTGTCAAGATTATTGTGCGGTAGTCATGGTTTTACAGGTTTTTCTTGGGTATATAGCGTGATGTTATGAAAAACTAATTCAGTAGTACGTTTAATTAATGAGCAATTTGTTTGTTATATGAATTATTTTTATTGGGCGATTATTATCTTTTTAGGTCAATTTAGGCCTCGATTTGAGCCATGTGAAGGAATGCTATTTACTCATCGCCGAGGCTAAGTTAAAACGAATGTACAGATTCCAAGCGCCGTATTCTCACTTGGAGTGGTTGGTTCTGCCAGCGCATTTGGTGATAGTTCTGGTGCTCAAGTCGGGCAGTGGAGCTACCATGGTGGTTCTAACCAGCAATGGCATTGGGGCAACTAAGTTGCTCTGTTAAAAGAAAAGAGGCTTAGGCCTCTTTTTTTGTTTTCAAGTTACAAAAAGATTGCCTCAGTTCAGGCCAATGTACTTCCTAGTTGTTTACGTTTTATCCAACCCGTTGTAAAACATACGTACACATTAGGATGGTATAACTCATACCTAATGACTAATAAAAAAATAATAGCCAGTCTCAGGGTATTTTACTCTGCTCAACCCTACGGGTGATTACATGAAATTTAAACAGCATCTTGCGTTAGCAATAAGCTTAGCTGCGTCTATTGGCGCATCGGCAATGAGTTCAGCACCAGCAACTCCGCCACCAGATCCTATCAAAGACTTTCAAAATAGTTGGGCCGGCAAAGCACTAGCTCAACAGCGTAACCTTGATATTAAGTCTCCTATGATTGATAACAATATTCTGGGCTCTCACAATACCTACAATTCAGAAACTTACCGCAATGCGTTTCGTTACATCGACCCACAACAAAAGCATTCTATTTATGACCAACTCCGTATCGGTGCTCGCTTTATTGAGCTAGATGCTCATTGGACGGCACAAACCCATGGTGCTCCATGGAACTGGGGACCTGATTTGCTGTTATGTCATTCAGGTATTGGCAAAAGCGTCGGTGATTTACACATTGGCTGTAGCCTGACAGATCGTTTTGTAAAAGACGGTGTGCAAGAAGTCGGTAACTGGCTGAATGAAAACCCTGAAGAAGTCATTATTTTATATTTCGAAGATCATACGGATGGTCATCACCAGGAACTGCTGAATGTTTTAAACGACAAGCTTAGCGGTAAAATTTACGCAAGTAATGGCTGTAAGAGTATTCCAGATGCATTAACCAAAGCTCAGGTACGTGCGTCAGGTAAGCAGGTAGTATTGTGGAAAGATGGTGGTTGTTCGGATAATTCGGGCATGAAAAACTTAGCCTTTACTGGCTTGGGTAAGGTTGATCGTATTTGGGAAGATCGCACGAGTATTGGTGCTATCGGTGCATTCTTTACCGGTGGTACGGTGAATAAAATTGAAAAGGCGGATGTGACTCAAGCTTTCAAAAATGGCGGAAATATCGTTAACCTAGATAAGCTGACGTATAACGACGGGCGCATGGAAGCTGGGATCTGGTCTTGGGATAAGAATGAACCGAATAACTGGGGCGGCAATCAAGATTGTGCTGTGCAATGGGGTAATGGTCGTTGGGATGATGCCGCTTGTTCTTCTCAATATCATTTTGCCTGTAAAGCTCAAGATGGAAGCTGGGATATTAGTCGAACCAAAGGTACTTGGTTAGTCGGCCAGGCTGCTTGTGGATTATTGGGCTCTGGCTATACGTTCAGTGCACCGACCAATAGTAAGGATAATGAAGCTCTAAAGGCCGTTAAGGCGGGTATTTCCCATGTCTGGGTCAACGCATCAGATCGTAGTAAGGAAGGGCAGTGGGCAGCGAATTAGAGATTGTTGATCACTAAAAACTTGATTTAGATTAAATGTATAAAAGAAAAGGCTCTGATATTGAATATCAGGGCCTTTTTCTTACCTTCTATCGAGTGTTGGCTATTGCGTCTTAAAAGGGGCAGGAGTAGTCTGAATAAACCATAAAAAGTATAGGAATCAATATGCCATATCACGACAACGTTGTAGATGAATTGAACTTACTTGTTAAATTCAGTCAGCATTCAATGCAAGAAGGAATTAAAGTGCATCACGATGCGGAAATTTCGTTGGTTGAAGCCGCTGAGCGGTTACACAGTAAAGGTATGATTACTCAGATAGATGGTGGTTATTTAACAGATCGTGGCATTGAAACATCAGAAAAAGCGCATGCGTTAATTGACGCATTAGAAGTAAAGATGAACTAACTAGTTCATTTGGATGGCATTAGCGGGTATTCGCGGTGTTCACCGCGAGCCTGCTAATAATTTAGATCTATTCATCAAACTCCGCTTATAAATAGCCGCCTATTCTCAGTGCCTATAATAAAGTTAGTCATTATTTCTCTACTAGCGAAGACTTTTCTTCTTTCACTCGTATAAACCTTAAATACTTAAACTGAGTATTTCAAATATACAGGTGTAATTATGAAAAAAATGACAATGACTGCCATTCTTCTGAGTATCTCCGTCGCTTCAACAGCAGTCTATGCGGGCATGGAAGGTAAGAAATTCTCACGAATGGATAGCAATAATGATGGCTCATTATCAAAAGATGAGCTGCTAAACTTTCATGATCAACGTTTTACGCTAATTGATACTGATGCTAATGGCTTAGTCACGAAAGAAGAAATTAAAACCCACCGTCAGAAAAAACGTTTCATGCGTATGGATAGTAATGGCGATGGGGTTATTTCTGAAGAGGAGATGATGCTCTCTCACAACGCTCATAATAAGCGTTCACGTAAATCAAAGAACGCTGGCACCGAATAATACTTTCCTAGATGAGTCATACCATGAAGAGTCTAGAGCAGCAGACTGATGAGGAACTTATGATATTGGTCAAGGCGTTTAATCACGATGCATTTTCGACGCTAGTATCACGGCATTCAGATCGCTTTTATGCGTTGTCTTATCGTACCTTGTTCAACCAGTCTGATGCCGAAGATATCGTGCAGGAATCCTTTCTTAAGTTATGGCGTAAGCCAGAGCTTTGGAAGGATAAGAAACATAGCAAGTTTACTACTTGGTTTTACCGCATCATTGTTAATGCTTGCTATGACTTGAATAAGAAAAAATCGTCACAGGAAAGCTCTCTCGTCGGTGATGATTATGAGCAGGCTGCAGAGGATGAACACTTATCGCATCAGCAGCTTTCGTCCATTGAATCGGCACTTAAAAAATTACCTGATAGGCAGCGCATGGCGCTTAATTTATGTTTTTATGAAGAGTTGAGTAATGCCGAGGCGGCTGAAGTTATGGGCATTCGCTTAAAAGCCTTACAGTCTTTAATCATGCGTGGCAAAGTCGCACTTAAAACACAGTTCAATATTTCTGAGGAGGATGATCATGAATAAGAGTGATGAAAAACTCAATCAGTTATTGAATAGTTCGCAGTCAGTGCCTGCTAGCCCTAACTTAGCACAACGTATTATTGCCGAAGCCAAGGCACAATCCGAACTTAAAGTGCTTGTGGAGTATGAAGAGACTTTTATTAAGCAGTTTTTACGCAGTTTTATATTTCCAAAACCTGCCTATGCGTTAGCCTGCAGTATGTTAGTTGGTGTTCTTTTAGGTTGGCAGAATCCAGAGTTTAATATAAATACCCTGCCGGTGATGGATGTTGATAACGATTTGAGCAGTCTATTTTTGGCTGAGGTTAATTTCGATGAATAAGAAAATGAAAATATTTATATCACTGTCTGTTTTGCTGAATGTATTACTGGTGGGTATCGCAATTGGAGGTTTTTCTAAGCCTCACTTTGATCGAGGCCATAAAACGTCCCAGATGGAACAGCGTTTGGCTGAAATACTCGAGGTATTACCGCCAGCGAAAAGTAGTGAGTTTAAGCAAAGAATTCTAGAACTGAAAGCGTTGAGACGTGCTGATAAAGTCACGATGAGATCTGCGAGAAAAAATATCATGCAGGTATTTGAAAATGAGCCGTTTGATAAAGATGCTTATCAGCAAGCTGTTCTGGGTTTGAATAAATTGCATCAAAGGCAGATTGAAAAGCGAGTGAACTTAATGTCAGATGTCGCTCAGTATTTATCGCCTAAAGAAAGAAAGCAGTTATCACGCATAATTATGCAGCGTGGTGGACGTAAGCAAAAATAGAGGCTGTAAATAAGATAGGTTAAAGCTCACTTCGACATTATATATTCTAGTGTTGGCTTATTTCGTTTTGTGCGGCCACCGCTAAAAAATGAGAGCGATCTTTATAATTTTCATTATTTTCAACAAATGAATCAATGCGCATTAATAGCGTATCAGGAAGATTAATATTAATGCGTTTGGGCTTACCTTTCAGCTCGCTAATATCAACATCAATGGCTAGCCATCGTGTAAACGCAGAATATTCAGCGTTTTGGCTGTAGTCTTGATAGCCTTCGTTTAACATTTCTAAATCGGTGCCGGCTAGAACTATTTCCTCGGCCATGATTAAAATTGCGTCCGTTGCTTTATACACAATGTTTTTCTCATTATCGGTAGCAGAGTTACAGCTGTGTCCGACTTTATTAAATACGGGCACAATCATGCCGTATGCTTCATCTTCTTGTGTTGCTGGCTTGATGCCAATCATAAATAACATAATATATGCTCGTGTTTACTGAGTAGAAATTTAGAGTAATGACATTAAAGGTAAAGAGTTTAAAGGTAAAGACTGAATATCAGTATCCTTTTTGATGCGCGTATTAATCCAATTTTCCACTCTGATTCAGGGGGTGATACCGAGGTACATTAAAAACAAAATTTTAAAGGTTTGTTGAGAATTCTATAGGGGGAGTTAAAAAGGGCTTTAGCAAGCCTGAGTGCTAAATAGCAGGCACAAAAAAGGACGCTAATAGTGTTTAAAACACGGCGTCCTAAATTGAGTAAAAATGGTGGGCCTTCCCAGACTCGAACTGGGGACCTGACGATTATGAGTCGTATGCTCTAACCAACTGAGCTAAAGGCCCCACTATCATCTACCATTACGATAGAAATAGGGTGTTATCAATGATAACGGGTTCGATTATAACCATGCTTTACAAAGAGCGCCACCCCTTTGATTTAAAAAAGAAAAACACGCTATTTAAAAAACAAAAACCCGGCAATTGCCGGGTTTTTATTGGTCGATTTTTAAACGATATCTAAAATCTATTCGTCTAAGAAGCTACGCAAGTGATCAGAGCGGCTTGGGTGACGTAGTTTACGCAACGCCTTCGCTTCAATCTGACGAATACGTTCACGTGTCACGTCGAACTGCTTACCTACTTCTTCCAAAGTATGGTCCGTGTTCATGTCGATACCGAAACGCATGCGTAGAACTTTTGATTCACGAGCGGTTAGGCCAGACAGTACGTCACGAGTCGCATCGATTAAACCACCGGTAGTCGCTGTATCGATTGGAGATTCAGACATGGTATCTTCAATGAAGTCACCTAGGTGCGAATCTTCGTCATCACCGATTGGAGTTTCCATCGAGATAGGTTCTTTGGCAATTTTAAGTACCTTGCGAACTTTATCTTCTGGCATTTCCATACGCTCAGCCAATTCTTCTGGCGTCGCTTCACGGCCCATTTCTTGTAACATTTGACGAGAGATACGGTTCAACTTGTTGATCGTTTCAATCATGTGTACAGGAATACGGATGGTACGTGCTTGGTCTGCAATCGAACGAGTAATCGCCTGACGAATCCACCAGGTGGCGTAAGTCGAGAACTTATAACCACGACGGTATTCAAACTTGTCTACGGCTTTCATCAGGCCGATGTTGCCTTCTTGAATCAAATCCAAGAACTGCAAGCCACGGTTGGTATACTTTTTCGCAATCGAGATAACAAGACGTAGGTTGGCTTCGACCATTTCTTTCTTAGCACGACGTGCACGAGCTTCACCGATAGATACGCGACGGTTAACTTCTTTGATTTCAGGAATGGATAGCGTCACATTCTGTTCAATCGATTTAATTTTTTTCTGTGCGCGCTGAATGTCGAACTTATAAACAGCAACTTTTTCAGAATACGGCTTACCCGCAGCAATTAGGTCGTCAACCCAATCTTGGTTGGTTTCGTTACCCTGGTAAGATTTAATAAATTCTTTACGTTCCATACGGCACTTACGAGTAAGTAAAACCATAATGGCGCGTTCTTGGGTACGAATCGCTTCTTGTGATTCACGGGTATTGTTAACCAGTGCTTCAAAATAACGCGGTGTTAGCTTGATCGGAGCAAAAACTTCAGTCAGTTCTTTAAAAGCAACTTCAGCTTCTTTGCTTGAGCGGCCATGCTTAGCAAGTACGACTTCTAAAGCATCATAGGCTACGCGAACTTCTTTGAAGCGGCCTTGGACCATTTCAACGTCCATACCACTCGGTTCGTCATCATCATCATCGTCATCCGAGTCGCCTTCTGCTTTCGGTTGATTTTGCGGTGGCGGTGTTGGGATTTCGTCTGATGGGTCAATAAACCCATTGAATACATCGCCAATACGGTTAACGTCGTCTTCAGCGCCTTCAAAAGCGGTTAATATGGTATCAACAGAACCTGGGTAATAAGCAAGCGCTGACATCACTTCACGGATGCCTTCTTCAATACGCTTGGCGATAACAATTTCGCCTTCACGTGTTAGCAGCTCAACGGTACCCATTTCACGCATATACATACGTACTGGGTCAGTTGTGCGACCAATATCGCTATCAACAGCCGCTAACGCAGCAGCCGCTTCCTCAGCAGCGTCATTATCGGTATCGTTACCAGCCACGAACATCGCATCAGCATCGGGCGCAACTTCAGATACCGGAATACCGATATCGTTAATCATGCGAATGATGTCTTCTACTTGGTCTGGATTGGCGATGTCATCGGGTAAGTGGTCGTTTACCTGAGCATGAGTCAGGTATCCCTGCTCTTTACCCTTGGCGATGAGGTCTTTTAAACGCGATTGTTGTGTATTCGCTGACATATGGGCCCTGTTGTAGTCGTCGCAGTCGTCTGCTCGGTGGCTAGGCAATAAACCCGAAAGTATAAACGCTAACCACCCATTGCGCTAGGCAAAGAGCGGGCTTGAGTACGAATTGATATTAAATTTCTGTAGTTAATTTGGGGATGAATAAAAATAATTCAAGGGTTGGTTATTATTTGTGCTTTTTTAAGTTGCATCGGTAAGGCAACGTAGCGCGCCTTCTCTTCGATAGTTAAGCTAGTAAATGAGTTTTCAGCAATTTTATTTTGCAAGGTTTGAAATTCACGACGTAATAATCTCAATCTTAAGTTCTGCAAAGTGCCTTGAATGTCATTACTCGGATCGACACCTTCTGGAAGTTCTAAGGCTTGATTGGCGATATTTTTCAGATGATCGGAAAAAGGGGTTCCTGTCCATTGAATTAATAACCCAATGCTGCTGCTTTGCGGGCTTTGTTTAAGCTTCTTTAGTATTTCGCATAATAAACGTTCACTTTCATCTTCGGGTTCAAAGTCTTCTAATGGTTCAATGCGTTGAGCGCTCTCAGGAAACTTAACCAGCAGCGTTAGTGCTTTTTGAGTGAGGATGGCGAGTTGTTTATCTTCTTTTGTATTTCTTGGGGTTGTGGTATTCGATGAGGGGGGGGTCGACCCATCGCTATCGATGAAATCACCCTCGTTAAAATCTTGCTCTTCACTATTATCGTATTGATGATCATCGTAGTAGTTGGATGTCTGTGCTTGCGGTGCCGCGACTTGGTCGGCTTGAGGCTTGATCGTCTGCTCTGGTTGCTGACGGTTGGCTCTATGCTGATTGGGTTGCTCGGTTTCTGTGGGTAATAACTTTGCCAGAATCTCTTGCTTTATCCCTGTTTCTTGGGATAGCTGCTGCTGCATTAATTCTTTCAGCATGCCCGTCGGTAAACGAGAGATTAAAGGCGCGGCTAATTGACCGAAGCGAGCTTTGCCATCGAGGGTATCGAAATCGACTTGTTCTTTTAAGCTGTCAAATACAAATTCAGGCAGGTGCTTTGAGTTGTCCAAGCGTTTTTCAAAGGCTTCTTTGCCTTCTTTGCGCACGATGGTATCCGGGTCTTCGCCGTCGGGTAAAAATAGAAAGCGTGCCTGTAAGCCATCTTGCAGTGCAGGAATTACGGTTTCCATGGCGCGCTGCGCCGCTTTACGCCCTGCGTTATCACCATCGAAGCAAAAAATAATTTCGGGTACGACTTTAAATAAACGGCGTATGTGGTGTTCGCTGGTCGAGGTGCCCAATGTCGCAACAGCGTAATGAATGCCGTATTCGGCGAGTGCAACGACATCCATATAGCCTTCAACGATGATCATTCGTGTTAGCTTTTGACGAATTTTACGTGCTTCATATAGGCCGTAAAGTTCTTGGCTTTTATGGAATATAGGGGTTTCTGGTGAGTTTAGGTATTTGGGCTTTTCATCCCCTAAAACTCGTCCACCAAAAGCAATTACCTGGCCTTTTACATTGCGAATCGGAAACATAACACGATCACGGAAGCGGTCATAAGTGCGGCCATCTTCTTTTTCGATGGTCATGCCGCAGCTGATTAATTGCTTAATGGTTTTGTTATTGGTGCTGTCGTTTTTCTCGCCGGGGGCTAAGGCATTTTGTAAATTGTCCCAGCCTGGTGGGGCATAGCCGATGGAGAAAAATTTTGCCGCTTTACCCGAAAGGCCACGATCTTTTAAATAGTCGATCGCTTTGTCTCTGTCTTTGCTGGTACGCAGTTGTTGTTCGAAAAAATCGGCGGCTTTTTGTGTGAGTGCATGCAGTTCGCGATATTGAGGTTCGCGATTTTGCTGCTGAGTGCCTTCGCGAGGGACTTCTATATTAAGGTCGCCCGCAAGTTTTTCTACGGCATCAGGAAATTCAAGACCATCAAATTCCATAACAAATTTAAGCGCACTGCCTGTCGCGCCACAGCCAAAGCAGTAATAGAACTGTTTGTCGGGGCTAACGGTGAAGGAGGGTGTTTTTTCGTTATGAAAAGGGCAGCAGGCGGAGTAGTTCTTGCCGGCTTTTTTTAGACGGGTACGTGCACTCACCACATCGATTATGTCGAGGCGACTGATTAGATCATCGATGAAGTTTTGCGGTATACGTCCGGCCATCTGGCTATATTACACTATTAAAATATGAGAGTAGAGTGTGTGCGTAAAGCTGTGGAGCAGAAACTAAAAAGGCAGCCGAAGCTGCCTTTTTATGCAATCAAAAGATGGGTGTCGATAAGCCGGCCATTTAGCTGGTAGCGTGGGGGTTAACCCAGTGCCGCTTTAACCAGTCGGCTGACTTGCGCCATATCGGCGCGGCCTTGTACTTGTGGTTTGAGGACGCCCATTAATTTACCCATATCCTGCATGCTTGCAGCACCGGTTTGGGTAACAGCGTCAGCCACTAATTTGGCCAGTTCATCTTCACTCAGTGCTTCTGGTAGAAACTCAGAGATGACAGAAATTTCAAACTTTTCTGTATCGGCAAGATCGTGACGATCAGCTTGTTCGTATTGTTCAATAGAGTTCAGGCGTTGCTTAACCATTTTATCTAAAATGACTAAGGCGCGATCATCATCAATCTCGATACGTTCATCTACTTCAACACGTTTAAATTCTGCAGACGCCAAACGTAACGTAGACAAGCGAGGCTTGTCCTTGGCACGCATAGCATCTTTAATAGAATTTTTTATACTTGCAACGATAGCACTCATAAAATTTTTCTTTTGATCGACTATATAACTATAAACGGGGTTTGATTAGTACAAACGAACCATTTTTTTGTTTTCACGCTGAACTTTCTTCGCGTGACGCTTAACAGCAGCAGCAGCTTTACGCTTACGTACTGAAGTTGGCTTTTCATAATGTTCACGACGACGAACTTCTGACAAAACGCCTGCTTTTTCGCAAGAACGTTTGAAACGACGTAGAGCTACATCAAATGGCTCGTTTTCTTTTAGTTTTACAGCTGGCATCCAATATCACCTAATATATATTCAGTGTTAGTCTTTCAAGGGCAACCACAAGAAGCCCGAATTTGGTCTTTCTACAAGGTATACATGACGCACACCTTATATAAGGGCGGGCATTCTAATTGGTATACACTTGAATTGCAAAGAGTATAGGCGAGGTAAGTAGGATTATTTGCAATTACCACATTCTATGGGCTTTAAATAACCAAATGACCTCAAAACTTTCCTATTTAGTCCCTAATATGACCAAAGTAGTGACTAATGTTGTATAGGGTATCCTCAAATCCTTGGCTTAAGCGTATCATGCGCGCAATTGATTTATTACGACTTTATTGAGGAATTAGAGGCTTTATGCTGATTCTAGGCTTGGAAACTTCCTGTGACGAAACGGGCGTAGCGGTATTTGATAGCGAGCGCGGTTTATTATCTCACCGTTTATACTCTCAAATTGCGGTTCATGCAGAATACGGCGGAGTTGTGCCTGAATTGGCCTCTCGCGATCACGTTCGTAAAGCTCTGCCCTTGATTAACGAGGCGTTAGCCGATGCAGGGCATACTGTGCAGGACTTAGACGGTATTGCTTATACGCAAGGCCCTGGCTTAGTCGGAGCGCTTCTTGTGGGGGCTAGCTTAGGGCGCTCTTTGGCTTGGGGGTTGGATATTCCTGCTGTGGGTGTGCATCACATGGAAGGCCATTTATTGGCACCTATGTTAGAAGAAAATAGACCAGATTTTCCTTTTGTTGCTCTATTAGTCTCCGGTGGCCATACCCAGCTCGTGCATGTGGCAGGTATTGGTGAATATACCTTATTAGGTGAGTCTCTGGATGACGCGGCAGGCGAAGCCTTTGATAAGGCGGCCAAAATGATGGGCTTACCTTATCCAGGTGGTCCTGAATTAAGTAAGTTAGCGGAGCAGGGAGATGATAAACGGTTTGTTTTCCCTCGCCCGATGACCAATCGTCCGGGTTTAGATTTCTCCTTCAGTGGTTTAAAAACGGCGGCGCGCACTGCGATTCTTGAACAAGCGGTTGACGGGATTTTAGCGCAGCAAACTAAGGCCGATATCAGCGCCTGTTTCCAAGCGGCTGTGGTCGATACGTTAGCAATTAAATGTAAGCGTGCATTAAAGCAGACAGGATTGAAAAATTTAGTGATTGCCGGTGGTGTTGGGGCGAATACATTGTTACGCCAACAGCTAACGGAAATGACGAAGAAATTAGGTGGGCAGGTGTTTTATCCTCGCCCAGAGTTTTGTACCGACAACGGTGCAATGATTGCCTATGCAGGATGTCAGCGCTTGATGGCAGGTCAAACTGCGGGTCTGGCTTTATCGGTTATGCCGCGCTGGCCGATGACTGAGTTGCCGGCTATTTCAGCTATTAATAGTCAGGGCGACGGCTCTTGTGGAGAGGTGAATGGATAAGGTTTTTATTCGTGGTTTAAAAATTGAAACCATTATTGGTGTTTTCGCTTGGGAAAAACAGGTAAGCCAGCCGTTGATATTTGATATCGAGATGAATTGGGATATTACTAAAGCTGCCGAAACTGATGACCTTGCGTACGCCCTAAATTATGCGGCCGTAAGCGATCGTGTGATCGAATTTGTGCAGGGTAATCAATACGATTTACTAGAGCGTTTATTGGTTCAGTTGGCGGAAGCACTGCGTACAGAATTCTCAATTCCTAAAATTAAAATTCGCGTAGAGAAGCCAGCGGTTGCTCCTGATGCGATTGCGGTTGGTCTGGAAATTGAACGTGGTTAAGATTTATCTCGGTATCGGTTCTAATATAGAGCCTGAAAAACATATTGCAGAAGGGATAGTAAGTTTAGAGAAACTATTCTCGAAATTAATCATCTCACCGACTTATCTAGCTCCTCCTTTTGGCTTTACTGGAGATGACTTTCATAACCTGGTTATTTCTGCAGAAACGGATTTGTCTGCTGCAGATATCGTAAAAGCATTGCGCAAAATCGAATTTGAACATGGTCGCCCTGAATACGCGGTGAAGTTTTCTTCGCGCAGTTTAGATATCGATTTATTGTTGTATGGCGATTATGTCGGCAAGGTTGATGGCTATAAAATACCGCGTTCCGATATTGATAAATTCGATTTTGTGTTGAGGCCATTGCAGGATATCGCGGCTAATGCAGTGCACCCGGTGAGTGGGGAAAGTTTTGCGGACTTGTGGTATGAAATGAGTGCCTTGACTGAATATCAGCTTGAACTTGTTAAGGATTAAAGAGACAAACTAAAAGCGGTTAACCACAGAGGGCACAGAGTACACAGAGAGAATCGAGGGAGAATGTGAGGAGGAAGATTGAGGGAATATAAGCAAAGATATTGTGTTCCATTATAAACCCTCTTCATTTATCTTTTCTCTGTGTAGCGCAGCGGCTCTGTGTCCTCTGTGGTAAATATTTTTTATTCTTTGTCTTGTGAAAGCCGTTTAATCACCACTAAACGCTCAGCTGCCATTGCTTCGCCAATCGCTTTCCCCTGTATCCCTTGCGCCACAAACTCCTTCGCGTTAATTTCCAAACAAGCCTTAGCAATTTCAGTAATGTACTCAACCTGAGAATACTCAACGTCTTCAAAGCCCGTGCGGCCTCGGCTATCGGCTTTGCACGCAATAAGGACTTGCTGTAGGCGTTCGGGTTTGCGCCACAAATCAATTTTATTAAAAAACTTAAGCAGGGTTTGTGGTTTTAACTCAAAGGCTCTATGGACATGGGTATGAAAAACACAGACCAGTCTTGAAAGATCTTTAAACTCATTCGGTGTTTTTAATCGTTGATTTAATTCAATCACTAAACGCTCCCCCGACTGCTCATGGCCATGATGGCTGGGTAACAGTTCTTCTGGGGTTAATCCTTTTCCTAGGTCATGCAGCAGACTCGCCCAGCGTATATTAATATCGCTTGTGAGTTTACTGGCTTGCTCTAGAACCATTAACGTATGGATGCCACAATCAATTTCTGGGTGATGCTTTTCAGGTTGCGGAATACCGAATAAACGGTCTAGTTCTGGGAATATTATTTCTAGCGCATGGCATTCGCGTAATACTCGGAAATACACCCACGGTTGTGATTCGCCCAAAGCCCGTTCGGTTTCTTGCCAAACCCTTTCTGGGGTTAAGTGATTTAACTCGCCACTGGCGGCGATGTCTTGCATAAGCGCGAGGGTTTCTTCAGCAATGGTAAAACCTAAGTGAGCAAAGCGTGCAGCAAAGCGCGCAACCCGTAAAACTCTTAGCGGATCTTCAGAAAAAGCATCGGAGACGTGGCGTAGTTTCTTTTCTTTGATATCACGTTGACCGTGGTAAGGGTCGACCAGGCTGCCATCATTATTCTGGGCCATCGCATTGATGGTTAGGTCGCGGCGTAATAAGTCTTCTTCCAGTGTAATGTCTGGATTGAAGTCACAAATGAATCCTTGATAGCCGCTACCTGATTTTCTTTCGGTGCGGGCAAGTGCGTGTTCTTCTTTGGTTTTTGGATGCAAGAAAACAGGAAAGTCAGCGCCGACTTGGCTATAGCCTAGATTGATCAGTTCGGTGGGTGTGCTGCCTACCACAACCCAATCTTTATCTTTGATTTTAATATTGAGTAGAGCGTCGCGCACTGCGCCACCGACAAGATAAATTTGCATTACGAACCATTAGGTTAAAGATTAATGAATGGGGCAAAAAAAAGCCCCAATCCGGAGATTAAGGCTTTAGTTTAAACTGCTTTGAACTTGTTTTCAGCAGGAAATGACGTTGAGAAAGGATTCTCTAAAAATAGAAACCAAACTCCATCGCTGCGCCCGCTTCTTTTTTGGAGTCGCTAGGGTTTGCCATTACAGCAAGGTCAAAGTGAACTCCAAACGGTGACAAACCGAAGCCAAGAGAAGCGATTGAAGAGTCAGAAGCACTTAGGTTAGTACGATAACCGGCTCTTAATTGCAGCGTATCAAATAAATCAAATTCAGCACCAATAGACGCGTATTGAGTGGCTGATTCGAACGCAACGGGATCGTTTTCCATTAAATCTAGATCAATGGCAACCACGGTCCACTCTGTGGTATGCGATACACCTGCTCTAAATTGAGTATCGAGGCTGACTTTAGTTTTGGCTACTTGAGTATTGCCGACAGGTCCGTACGCATTACTTTTAGTTTCATATTCTTTGCTTAGCAAGTTTTTAGCCACTAGGCCCGCTTGCCATTGCTTGTCTTGACCAAATTGATAGGCCGCACCGACATCAATATTGAAGGCAGAAAAGTCTTGTTCAGTATCTTTTACATCGTCGCTATCGATCTCTTCGTCTTCGACACTCGCGACGAAGTTGAAGGTTTTAATTGTTTGTAATTTAGGCGTAATACCAATGGCAATATTTTCACCCGCAATCGAAAATTCACGAGATAATGTAAGGCCAATTTCAGTAATAGCTACGGCAATGACTTGCACACTAGAGGTTAATTCAGGGTCCTCAGCGATAACAATATTGCCATTTCCATCGGTGCCAATAATAACGGTATTGCCACTTTGAGCAGAAAAATTATTGAGCTGCGTAAATTCAGTATCGATAGTCTCTCTTTGAGCGATAGCGTCAATAGCAAGATTTTGACAAGCAGATAGGTTGCCTGCTGTCGGGTTATCACAGTTGATATTTTCAGCGTCGGCTAGTGTCGATGCCAACGTCGCAGTAGCAGAGGTATAATCTTCAACTTCGCCAGCGTAATCATTAATAGCACCTGCATAATCATTAAGCAGTGCTTGATCATCTGCAGTAAAAAACATGCGGCCAGAGAAGTAGGCAGAACCAGAAACTGACACCGCAGCGGCAAACGTTTTACTTGGAATGGCAATGGCACCGTTAATGCCCAGTGATCCTCTAAGTGGGCTGCCAGAAAGGTTATCCAATTCTGAAGTTAGATCAAAGGTAGTTTGAGTTAGATCCGCGGTTTGAACTTGTACATTGCCTATCGAGGTATTCAAGGTGTTGGCGGTATTGCTCAAGGTTGTAGCATTAGTAGTAGGATTGCTTAATAAATTATCAAGATTACTAATTTGGTTTTCAACAGAATTGGGACCATTGGTTAAAATATTATCAAGATTGGTTAAAATTGTATCAAAGTGATCAATGATAGGTTCTTGAGTCGTTTTGTAATCTTTATTCGCTAAATCATCAAAAGACTCGACGAGCTTATCTTCATCCGCCACGACAATACCTATCTGCGGAAAGATAATGGCAAAATCATCTTCTTCATTAGCCGTCGATAGTAACGCAGGATTATATTGCGGCGCGTGCGCTAACTTAGCACTCGCAACACCGGTGCTGCCCATCGCAAGACCTCGGGCATCCATTGGTAATAACGGGGTTGCAGCGGCTTGTTGTACGAGTGCCATGGCAATGCTGGTAGCGAGCAGAGAGCGTTTGATCATAATCTCAAGTCCTTAGGAGAGTACTAATTCTAATTATTGCGGCATATTAAAGCGTTAGTAAAATAATTCATAGCCAGTTGATCCTTTTAGCATAGTGAACAAATTTGTCTCTTGCATGTCAGTTTGGCTAATACTATGATGAATTTTACTAATTTAGATTATTTTTTGCTAACTTATGTAAGTGGTTGCGAAAAATAGAATATAAATCAATGAGATTTTAAAACGTGTTTACTTTATTAATGACAGTCGAAAAACATTTGATGCTGGTCAAACCAGCCTCTATTCGATGCTCGTGGCCGATGATTGCCCGCCGAGCAGTCGATTGTTTTTCGTGGTTCATTAAAAAGTAATATTCTCTAAATTAGATAAAAACTTAAAGGCTGCGGATTTTGAAGTGACCCCCAATAGTTAGACAAATAACTTTGGGGGACTTCATGTCCAAATACAGTAGAAGCTTAAAAATAGTCATCGCTAAAAGATATTTAGATGACGAACCCTCTCGCCAATTAGGTCGAGAGTACGATATACCCGCCAAT
>Ga0209292_1002319_pt1 | contig 22000 bp, 17 predicted proteins | sample GOMGulsemesocosm_2_FD_184634 | JGI IMG/M metagenome (GOLD analysis project Ga0209292, IMG submission 184634) | Methane-oxidizing microbial communities from mesocosms in the Gulf of Mexico - GOM9C Gulf of Mexico (SPAdes) (version 2) | ecosystem: Environmental > Aquatic > Marine > Cold seeps... | reverse complement strand
GGCAACTCCGACTTAAAAATAGCCGCATTGCCATTGTTGGTTGCGGTGGTTTAGGCAGTGTAGTGGCTAGTTATATGGCTGGGTGCGGTGCTGGGCATTTAACATTGATTGACGGTGATGATGTGGAGTTATCTAATTTACCTCGTCAGCTGACTTTTGACATTGATAGTTGTGGTCAAAATAAAGCTGATGAGTTAATGCAGCGACTTTATGCTCAAAACGATGAAGTAGATATTGTGATAGAACCACTGTCTATCGATAGTGATAATGTCCAAGAGTTACTTCAAGTACATGATTTGGTTATTGATTGCACCGATAATTTTTCTACTCGATTACTGATTAACCAATGGTGTGTTACCAATCAAGTGCCTTTAATGACAGGAGCGGTTATTGGTTGGCAGGGGCAGTTATTATTGATTGAACCTGACGCGAACAATGGCTGTTATCAATGTTTGTTTGATACGCCAAATGATAGCGGTCAGTCGTGTGCAACCATGGGTGTTAATCCCGCTATGGTTGGGGTTGTTGGAAGTTATCAAGCCAATCAAGCACTGCGTTATCTATTAAAATTATCAACGCCACTGTCTAACAAAATTGCCTTAGTTGATGGTATTAACATGGGCGTTAATTTACTAACGCGTGAGCCAAATGCTCAGTGCGCAGTATGTCATCCCATTTTGAAGCAGGAATAATTATGAGCACAAATTTATCTTCACAGGTTTTGGTTAATCAAGTCACGCCAGTCGATATCCAATCGGGGGTAAGTACTCTCAGTGATATTATGAATTTTCTAGCACTTGAATCAAACGCTGTGGCTATTGCCGTTAATAATGTCGTTATTTCGAAAAGCACTTGGTCACAACATACCTTAAGTGATGGCGATAACATTAACGTATTTGGTGCTATTGCTGGTGGCTAATTGACCTACTATGAGGCCAACTTATTGTAAGTAAGCCGGTGTATGGGTATTGAAAGACATTCACAGAGGAAATAGTGTGATGAAAGAGCAAGATTTATTAACCATTGGTGATAAAACATTCAAATCTCGGCTGTTTACAGGTACGGGGAAGTTTGCCACCAGTGAGCTAATGACACAGTCATTGGCGGCCTCGGGTAGCGAGCTTGTTACTATGGCCCTAAAGCGTATCGATATTGCGGAAAAAAGTGATGACATATTGCAGCCTTTAATAGCCGCAGGTATGAATTTATTACCAAACACGTCTGGCGCCAAAAACGCTCAGGATGCTGTTTTCGCTGCAAGGTTAACGAGAGAAGCGTTAGGCACTAATTGGGTCAAACTAGAGATACACCCAGATCCAAAATATTTAATGCCAGATCCTATTGAAACCTTACGCGCCGCTGAAATCTTAGTCAAAGACGGCTTTGTAGTGCTTCCTTATATGCATGCAGATCCTGTATTGGCTAAACGCCTAGAAGAAGTTGGCTGTGCGGCGGTTATGCCACTTGGCTCTCCAATTGGCAGTAACAAAGGTCTTGCGAGCCGTGAGTTTTTGCAAATTATTATAGAACAAGCCAGAGTGCCAGTTGTTGTTGATGCTGGTATCGGCGCACCTTCTGATGCTGCTTTAGCCATGGAGCTTGGCGCAGACGCTGTGTTAATTAATACGGCAATGGCTGTATCAAATAACCCTATTGCGATGGCTAATGCATTTTCCCTTGCGGTAACGGCAGGCAGGCAAGCCTACTTAGCAGGACTGGCGCCCAAAGTCCAGCACGCTATTGCGACAAGCCCATTAACAGGATTTTTAAACTGATGAGTAGCTCATGCTTTAGTGACCAAGTCACCATGGATGAGTGGCAGGATGAGAAATTAGCGATAATAGCCAGTGATGAGGCACAAGTTGTTCATGCTATTGAAAAATCGCGTGCCAATCAGCGCTTAAATTTAACGGATTTTAAAGCCCTTATTTCACCGGCCGCAAGTCCTTATTTAGAGCATATGGCACAAGAGAGTCAGCGACTAACCCAGCAACGTTTTGGCATGACGATGCAGCTGTTTGTTCCTCTATATTTATCCAATATGTGCTCTAACATTTGCACGTATTGCGGTTTTAGTATGGAAAACAAAATTCGGCGTACAACCTTAGATACGGCGCAAATTGAGCAAGAAGCATTAGCTATCAAAGCTAAAGGTTTTGATCATATTTTGTTAGTATCGGGGGAGTCCGAGCGTAAAGTGGGCATTGATTATTTTGAACAAGCGATCAAGGTTTTGCGACAACATTTCAATCATATTGCGATGGAAGTACAGCCGTTATCGACTGATGAATATCGACGGTTAAATGCGCTGGGCGTCGAGTCAATCTTGGTGTATCAAGAAACCTATCACCGAGAGAAATATGCTAAATATCATCTTAAAGGCAAAAAATCGGATTTTGATTATCGTCTGCAAACACCTGATAGAATTGGTGAGTCTGGCATCAATAAAATAGGGCTAGGCTGCTTGTTAGGGCTTGAAGATTGGCGCACCGACGCATTTTATGTGGCCAAGCAGTTGAGCTACTTAGAGCAACGTTATTGGAGCATGAAGTTTTCTTTATCATTTCCAAGGTTACGCCCATGTGAAGGAGGCGGTGAAGTCAACTCGCCGATGAGCGAACGAGAGTTGGTGCAATTGATTTGTGCTTATAGATTGTTCAATCATCAAGTGGAGCTGTCATTATCGACGCGCGAGTCATCTGTATTTCGGGACAACATGTTATCACTTGGCGTGACTAGCATGAGTGCAGGTTCAAAAACGCAGCCCGGCGGCTATGCGAATGATGATAAAGCGTTAGAGCAATTTTCTATTGATGATAATCGCAGCGTGGAGCAAGTCGCTGACATGATAACAAGCAAAGGTTATCAAGTCGTATGGAAGGATTGGCAACAAGGCTTGGTGAGTCAATAAAACGAAAAAGACGTGCTCATCAGCACGTCTTTTTTTCTCCTCTATAGAATCATCGCAGCGGCAGTTCCAAATACAATAAGCGGAATATTGTAATGTAAAAACGTTGGCACCACTGTGTCCCAAATATGATCGTGTTGACCATCGGCATTTAAACCCGAAGTGGGCCCCAAGGTTGAGTCTGACGCGGGTGAACCTGCATCACCTAGTGCGGCGGCTGTACCAACCAATGCGGCGGTAGCTAAGACTGAAAAACCAAAAGACAAACACAGAGGAACATAGATAGCGGCAATAATCGGGATGGTAGAAAATGATGAACCAATGCCCATGGTGATCAATAGACCGATAACTAACATAACCACAGCGGCGAGTAATTTGTTATCTCCGATGAGACTTGAAAAACCATTCACAAGCGTTTCAATATCACCAGTGGCTTTCATTACTTGGGCAAAACCAGCGGCTGAGATCATAATAAATCCAATGGTCCCCATCATTTTTACGCCATTGGTAAAGATGTCTTGAGTTTCACTTGCTTTAAATACACCGCCAATAGCAAAGATTATCAAGCCAACAATGGACCCTGCCACTATTGAATTGCTTAAGGTCTGAACCGTTAGTGCTGATACCATGGCGATAAGGGCAGCGATGATAAAATGAGGTTTATACGTTGCCGGATTGTCTGCAGTCTGTGAAGTAGCAGTACTTTGCACATAACTACGAGGTTTACGGTAAGTGACAAATAAAGCAAAGAGCAAACCTAGTAACATGCCGCTCACTGGAATCGCCATCACAAAGGGAATTTGCGAAGCGGTAATTTCAAGCCCGTTAGCCGTTAGGTTTTTTAGGAGTAATTCAATTAAAAATACCTGACCAAACCCATAAGGTAATAACATATAAGTTGCTGTTAATCCGAATGTTAACACACAGGCAACCGCTCTTCGGTCCAGCTTGAATTTATTGATTACACCTAGTAGAGCAGGAATCAAAATAGGGATAAAGGCAATATGTACAGGCACGATATTTTGAGAACTTATCGCGGCTAATAATAGGGCACTAAAAAGTAGCGCCTTAACCATAACAACGGAACTCTCAGATTTATTTCCTATTAGTTTAATGATTTTAGCGGCTAATAAATCAGTGACACCAGAGCGACTAATTGCCACAGCAAATGCACCTAACATGGCATAATCTAGCGCTATTGGCGCGCCTCCTCCAAGTCCTGATTTGAAAACTGATATTGTTTCAATCAAAGGCAAGCCGCCAATGAGTCCACCGAAAATGGCACTAATAATCAGTGCAAATACTACGTTAATCCGGCATAAGGAAAGGATCAGCATTAGTAATACTGACAATACAACTGCATTCATGTTTACCCCTTTATTATTATTTTTATTATTATCAAAAGCATACAAATGTTATTTGCACTAAATTTTATGCATCGATAGTAACGTGGAATTACCAACAGTGGAACAGGTAAAACACGCTGGATATCTGAATTTTAGTGGCTAATTTAACTAAAATTTAGTGATTAATGACACGCAAAGAAGGGTTGTTAGTTATTTTTTACTAAAAATCAATGTGTTAAAGTTGGTTTGTTGCTTGCTTTGTAAGATTGAACCACAAAATTTGTCAGTGGCCAATTGAGGAGTTGTAATGAGTATATTGAGATTGATATTTAATGTGGCGTGGTTTTTAACTGGCGGCGTCATCATGAGTTTATTATGGGTACTAGCAGGTATAATCGCTTGCATTAGTATTGTTGGGATCCCATTTGCACGGTCGTGTTTTGTTATCGCTCAATTTGCATTATGGCCATTTGGCCGAGATATTGAAAACAGAGAATATGTGACGCATCGTGAAGATATTGGTACAGGGTCGTTAGGTGTGATTGGTAATGTTATTTGGTTCATTTTCTTTGGCTTTTGGCTGAGCTTGGGTCATCTTCTACACGCCGTAGCATGTTTTATTACTATTATAGGTATTCCTTTTGGGGTGGCACATTTGAAATTGGCAATGTTAAGTTTTGCGCCAATTGGTCAAACTATAGTAAGAGTACGCTAAGAAAGTAGTGTATTGATTAGGTAAAAAAGAGCCCGGTGCTATTCCGTTGCGCCGAGCTTTGGGGAATCGTTTATATTAGCGTAGTTGAGTTTTCCATGTTTGCGTAACTAAATATTCCCCTTTGATCGCTGCCTTAATTAAACATCAACGTTATCATTAACTAAGTTTCGTGGTAATTTATTTTTAATCTTATTCCCCACCCATTTTCCTAGCCCAATACAGTGTCCTTGGTAGCCTAGTAATACTTCACCTTTTTGATTGTCCTCGTTAACTAGTGCTATATCCCTACCTTTTAAATAATCCACACATTGCTGACGGTCTAAATTTATGTCTACTTTGCCCCAAATTGTTAATGCGTCGTGGCTGATTGAGGCTTGCTTAGGCTTAATATCAAGTAATTTAACGCCGTGCCTAACAAATCTCATGTGATTGATTAAATCGTCGCTACCTTGCGGAAAGTACCAAACCTCTTTGTCTCTGGCATATAAGCATTCTTGAAAATCAGCTTTGATGTCCAGATAATTTTCTAGGGTATCAATGAGGGCATTTTGCTGCTTTTTGGGTACTGGGCTAAAAGGGAACTTACTTCTAAATGTGGGGTTTGAAGATATATCAGTCGCCGAAGTTTTAGTGAATTTGGCAACGAAGAATCCTTCACTATTAAAAATTTGTGGCCAAATATGTAGATAACCCTCAGGTGTTAGAGCTTGCTCTGCTTGGGGAAACAGATCTATCAATGAAGTTACTTGGGCATTTTCAGGGAACTGATCGAGTAACCATTGACATACCCCTTGGTTTTCCAGAGCGTTTAATGCACAGGTTGAATAGACCAAGGAGCCACCGGGTTTTAACGCCATAAATGCTGATTTAATGAGCGACTTTTGAACCTCAGTTATTTCGTTAATATGCTGCACGCTCCAGTTTTTAAAAGCGTCAGGGTCTTTTCGAACGGTGCCTTCACCACTACAGGGAGCATCTAACAAGATGGCATCGAAGGTGTTTTCTAAATAATCACCATGCACGGCGCCATCGAAATGACTAATTAACGTATTACAAATACCTAAGCGCTGTATATTACTGTGAAGTGCTTTTACTCGCGTTGATGAAAATTCATTCGCAACAAGTACTCCATTATTATGCATTAAGGTTGCAATTTGCGTTGTTTTTGAACCTGGCGCTGCTGCTAAATCGAGAACAGTATCAAATGCGTTATCATTTTGATGAAATAGCGCCGATGGCGGCATCATAGAGCTGGCTTCTTGAATATAAAATAAGCCAGTTAAATGCTCTGGTAATTTTCCTGGCGCAGTGGCGTCACAAGGCATTTCAATCCAGAAACCATCGTTACACCATGGGATTGGGTTAAACGACCAAGAAAATTGACTCATCATGGCTATAAAATCATCATGAGATATCTTTAACGTATTGATACGGATGCTAAAGCGTAATGAACTTTGACACGCATCGATTAAGTCCTTCACAGATAAATGGGCTGGCAATGATGGCGTGATAAAATCAATAAATGCTTGAGGGATGTGAGTGGCTGGTTTATCCAATACAGGAGAAGACATAACAATTTTAATCTTGGGTACAAAAAAATTATTATACCTTAATGTTTGTCTTTATCGATAGATGTTGTCTCAGTTAACACTTTATTGCATAAATTATCTCAACCAATGGTTGTAAGGTTAGAACATGGTATTTAAGCTTTTCATTTAATCCAAGTCAGGTATAGTAGCGTGCAATATTTGCAAATCGCTTTATATATACAAGAGATCGTATTTTTGAACACAGATTATTCCTTAATTTCCCGCCAGATAGAGTCATTAATTGACGGTGAATTTGATTCTATTGCAGTCTTGTCTAATTTTACTGCCATTCTTAATCAAGCACTGGATAACCTAAATTGGGTTGGTTTTTATTTTTTAAAAGATAATCAACTGGTTTTGGGGCCGTTTCAGGGCAATGTCGCATGTTACAGAATTCCTTTAGATAAAGGCGTTTGTGGTAAAGCTGTTACTGATAACGAGACTCAACGTATCGATGATGTGCATGCTTTTGCTGGTCATATTGCTTGTGATAGTGCGTCTGAATCAGAATTGGTGATACCACTAGTCGTTAACAGTAAGATTATTGGTGTGTTAGATATCGATAGCCCAATTCTTGGGCGATTTTCGGTTGAAGATCAAACCGGCCTAGAATTATGTGTCGAAAAATTGGTCAAACACTTAGCTCAATGTCATTAGAATGATAATTACGCTTGCAGTTATTGCGGTTTAGGAAAATAATTAATATGTACGATATAGTTGATATCCATGAATTTTTGTTCGACGCTAGTGAAGTGGGTGAATGGGAAGGCGAGGAAGAACTTGCAGCAGACAATATAAATAGAATTTACCATCATTTCTTTCAAACAGTTGACCCATCAATTGATGTTCACTTGTTTAGAGAAATGATAGAGGCCATATGGCCTTACTGGCAATACCAGCCAGGCTTACTGGAAGTAGACGATGAATTAATCGTACACTTTGTAACATTTTTAATTGAAGAATTTGAAGTAAACTCGGAAGAATAAATGAATAGTACAGTTAAACTAACAGATAATAAGGCAATTATTGCAATGCTTGCAGAAACTTTTCCTGCATGTTTTAGCATTAAAGGCGAAGCTAAACCTTTAAAGATTGGCTTGTTTCAAGAGCTTAGTGAGCGTTTATCAGAAGATGAGCGTGTTAGCAAAACTCAGTTACGCGGCGCTATTCGCCATTATACGACGAGTTGGAGATACCTTCGCTGTATAAAGGCTGATGCTAAACGTGTTGATCTAGATGGCGCTGAAGGAGACGTATTGAGTCAAGAACACATTGACCATGCTGCTCAAACGTTAACTCAATCACAAGAAAAAGCTAAACAGCGTGATGCAGCTAAGAAAGCGGCTAACCCTGTTAAGAAACCTGCTGGAAAACCTGCTGCACGTGTTAAACAGGCGAGTAAAGTGCGTTCAAGCAAACCTGTTGCCAAAGTTTTAACTGGTGAAAAGGTTGAAGACATCAATTTGTTAAAAATTGACCAAACAGTATTAGTTAATGTTGCAAAAGCGCCAATGAGTGGAACTATTGTTGATATTGCGAAGTCTGATGTAAAAGTCGCATTAGCGTCTGGCATGATCATTAAAGTGAAAGTTGATCAAATTTTGACTAAATCGTAAAAACGAGGCACAAGCCTTTGAATCAGTAAGGAGATTTTATATGCTAAACCGTATAACACTGGGACTTATTCCGTTGATGTTATCTGGACAGGCGCTAGCACTGGACATGAAATATACCATGGACCAGATTCCCACCCTAGTTCCTGAGCCGCAACATAAAGTCTCCACCACTCGATTAACGGGTTTGTTTACCCGAACTCATTTCAAAGCTATCGATCTCAATGATGACTTTTCAAATAAAATTGCTAAGCGATATTATGAAAGTTTAGACTTTAATAAGTCATTGTTTACTCAATCCGATATCAATGGTTTTAAAAAGTACGATAAATCCTTTGACGATATCTTAAATACGGGTGACGTAACTGTCGTCTATGATATTTATCAATTGCATATGAAACGTCGTTTTGAACGCTACAATTATGCATTGTCGTTATTGGACAAGCCGATGGACTTTTCAGTCGACGACGAATACAAATATGATCGTGAAGATGCTCTATGGGCTTCAAATACAACTCAGCTTGATGAAATTTGGCGTCAACGTGTTAAATATGATGCGTTGAACCTAAAATTAACGGGCAAAAAATGGTCTGAGATTCAAGAAATTTTAGGCAAGCGATACAATAATGCGCTCAAACGTATTACTCAAAGTAAAAGTGAAGATGTATACCAAGTCTTCATGAATTCATTTTCTCGTGCTATCGATCCCCACACTAGTTATTTATCGCCTCGAAATGCAGAACGCTTTCAAGTTGAAATGAGCCTGTCGTTGGAAGGTATCGGCGCTATGTTGCAGGCTGTTGATGATTATACGGTCATTACGCAGCTAGTTCCTGGCGGTCCCGCTGATAAAAGTGAACAATTAGCCCCTGATGACAAAATTGTCGGTGTTGGCCAAGGTGATGAAAAGATTGTTGATGTTGTTGGCTGGCGTTTAGATGATGTTGTTGATTTAATTAAAGGACCAAAAGGGTCAACGGTTAAATTAGAAATTGTCTCAGGTAAAGTAGGCGGCATTGATAGCTCACGTATTATTGCTATTGAGCGCGAAAAAATTAAGCTTGAAGATCGTCAAGCAAAACTTGAGATAGTAGAGTCTAAATTATCCCAATATAAAGACAGAAAATTAGCCATCATTAATATTCCAAGTTTCTATGTCAATCTCACCCGTGATGTGAAGAAACTATTAGTGGAAGCTAAGGATAAAAATGTTGAAGGGGTTGTTATTGACCTTCGAAATAACGGTGGTGGTTCATTACCAGAAGCTATGGCCCTTAGCGGTTTATTTATCGGAGAAGGACCTGTGGTTCAGGTCAAAAATGGTGCTAACCGTGTAGATGTTAAATATGATCCTGAAACAACGACATTCTATGAAGGCAGTGTTTCTGTTTTGGTCAATCGCTATAGTGCATCAGCTTCAGAAATTTTTGCCGCAGCGCTTCAGGATTACGGCCGCGCCTTAGTTTTAGGTGAGCAGACCTTTGGTAAAGGGACTGTGCAACAACATCGTGGTTTAAGCCGAATTTATGATTATTACAAAAATCCTATTGGATATATTACTTACACAATACAGAAATTTTATCGTATTAATGGCGGAAGTACACAAAATAAAGGGGTAACCCCCGATATTTTATTCCCCACTCCAATTGTTGCCGATGAATTTGGTGAAGTTGTTGCAGACAATACATTGCCATGGGACAGTATTCCTAAAGCTAAATACGATGTCGTTGGTGATGTCAGCCCATCTAGTTTTTCTGTTTTAAGTAAAAAACATGTAGATCGCATCGCTAATGAACAAGAATTTCAGTTTATGGCAAATGATATAGCGCGCTATAAAGCTCAAAAAGACAAAGAAACGATTAGCTTAGTAGAAAGCGTACGAATTAAAGAGCGCGAGGAAGCTGAAAACCGTAGTCTTACACGTGCAAATTTACGCCGTAAAGCTCAGGGGCTTGAAGCTGTAAAATCATTGGACGATTTACCAAAAAAATCGCCAACACTTGATCCATACCTCGATGAAGCTGCCAATGTTACATTTGACTTTATTGATTTAGGTAAAGTTGCAAAACGTTAAGCCTTGCAAATAATAGTGTACAAAAAGACCGCGTATAGCGGTCTTTTCATATCTAAAATTGGTAAATCAGTTTAGTTAAAAATTAATTGATGGTATAACATCATGCTCATAACATTATAAAAATAATAATTGGATATTTATGACCCAGAATTATAAACAGCCATCATTAGTGGATGCTTTTGCACCCATACTATTTTTGGTTTTTCTACTTGGTGGTGCTGTAATTTATTTCGGTGATTCATCATCATCAGGCGCTAATCAAATAGCACTATTATTAAGCGCTGGCTTAGCAGCCATTATAGGCGTTAAAAACGGTTTCAAGTGGGATGATATTGAAGCTGGAATTATTAAAGGCATTAGTCTGTCAATGACGGCAATTCTGATTTTGCTGGCAGTTGGTTCGTTGATTGGTACCTGGTTACTGTCGGGTACTGTGCCGACAATGATCTACTTTGGTTTGCAGATATTATCTCCTTCGTTCTTTTATGCTGCCAGTTGTATTATTTGTGCCATCGTTGCTATAAGCATTGGTAGTAGCTGGACGGTTGCTGCCACCATAGGTGTTGCCTTGATGGGCGTCGCGGGTGGTTTAGATGTATCATTACCAATTACAGCGGGTGCCATCATTAGTGGTGCTTATTTTGGTGACAAAATGTCGCCATTATCTGATACAACTAACCTTGCACCTGCCGTAGCTGGCACTGATTTGTTTACGCATATCCGTCACATGGCTTGGACTTCATTTCCTAGTTTCATATTCTCTATCGTAGTTTTTGTTATATTGGGAATGACTGAAACAGCAAGCGCCGAAGCCACACGTATTGCGCAGCTGAGTGATGGCTTAACCAGCAAATTTACTATTGCTTGGTACTTAATCATTCCGTTGCTTATTACACTAACCTTAGCGCTGAAAAAAGTACCTGCGTTTCCTGCCGTATTTATTGGCGCATTAGTGGGCGCATTGTGGGCCGTTTTATTTCAGCAAGAGCTTATTGTATCTCTCGCAGGTGAAGGACTAGACCAGTTTGGTGCGAACGTCACAGTCATTTGGACAGCAATGTTTGACGGAGTATCTATTGATACCGGCGACGCGGCATTAAATGATTTGCTGTCGGGTGGCGGCATGTCTTCAATGTTGACGACCATATGGTTAATTATCACGGCTATGGTCTTTGGCGCAGTCATGGAAAAAGTAGGTCTACTTAAACGCGTTGTTGATCTATTAGTTGGTTTCGCACAATCAGCTTCATCTCTTATTATCACTACTATAGTGACTGCATTTGGTAGTAACTTACTAACCGCTGACCAATACATTTCAGTGGTTATGCCTGGTCGTATGTTTAAAGATGAATATGAAAAACGCGGTCTTGCACCTGAGAATTTATCTCGTGCATTAGAAGATGGCGGAACGGTCACCTCTGCATTAATCCCATGGAATACTTGTGGTGCTTACATGCAATCTGTTTTATTAGTTAGCCCACTGGAATACGCCGTATTCTGTGTGTTTAACTGGGCAAGTCCAATCTTTGGAATCTTCTTCGCTTTAATTGGTTTTAAAGTAAAGAAGCTTGTATCAAAAGAAGTGCCTGTAACGGCCTAAGTAATTAATATTTTCGTAAAGCCTGAGCTATCTCGGGCTTTTTTTCGCCTAGAATTCGAGTCTAATTTAATGTTGTAGTTAGACCTATAAACCCATTAAGGAAGGTTATGTCAACTGACACTACGCAATATTTAAAAGATTATAAAACACCAGACCATACTATTAGTGATATTTCATTGACCTTTGAACTTGACGAAAACGCCACTATTATTACTGCTGTTTCTCAAGTCACCTCATTACGTAAAAATACGCCATTGATATTAGATGGTGAAGACCTAACATTGATATCCATTGCCATTAATGGTCAGGTGCTGAACCAAACAAGATATCAACTAAGTGAGTCGCAATTGCACATTAATGATGTGCCAGCAACATTTGAACTAAGCATTGTCACTCAACTTGACCCAAGTAAAAATACCAAACTTGAAGGCTTATATATCGCTGGTGATGCTTTTTGTACCCAGTGTGAAGCACAAGGGTTTAGACGAATTACCTATTACCTTGATCGCCCTGATGTGATGGCTGTTTACACCACTAAAGTGATTGCCGACAAGAATAAATATCCGTATTTATTGAGTAATGGCAACAAAGTGGATGGTGGTGATTTACCGGATAACCGTCACTTTTCGACTTGGCATGACCCCTTCAAAAAACCAGCCTATTTATTTGCATTAGTTGCTGGTGATTTTGATTTACTGGAAGGTGAGTACATTACTAAATCAAATCGCCGTGTTGCCCTTGAGTTTTTTGTTGATAAAGGTAATAAGTCAAAAGCTGAATTTGCACTGGCTTCATTGCAACGTGCAATGAAGTGGGACGAAGAACGTTTTAACCTAGAGTATGATCTTGATATCTACATGGTGGTCGCTGTTGATTTCTTCAACATGGGGGCTATGGAGAATAAAGGCCTCAACGTATTCAACAGTAAATTTGTGTTAGCAAACAGTCAAAGTGCCACAGATAGAGATTTTCATGGTATTGAGTCTGTTATTGGTCATGAGTACTTTCATAATTGGACGGGGAACCGAATTACTTGTCGAGATTGGTTTCAATTGAGTCTAAAAGAAGGTTTAACGGTTTTTAGGGATCAAGAATTTAGTTCTGACCTTGGATCTAGAGCCGTCAATCGCATTGATGCAGTGAAAGTGATTCGTTCTCACCAATTTAGTGAAGATGCTGGCCCTATGTCGCATCCTATTCGCCCACAAGCTGTTATCGAAATGAACAATTTTTATACGGTAACTGTTTATAACAAAGGTGCTGAAGTCATACGCATGATTCATACCTTGCTGGGAGAAGAAAAATTCCAAACTGGCATGAACCAATATATAACGCTATTTGATGGAATGGCTGTCACCTGTGATGACTTTATTGATGCTATGCAACAAGGCTCTGGGGTCGACTTAAAACAATTTAGATTTTGGTATGAACAATCGGGCACGCCGCGTGTTTCTTTAAAGCAATCATATAATAGTGAAACTCAATCACTGACCATGACATTTACACAGCAGAGCACAGGGCTACTTAGTGATGACGCGCTCTTGATTCCTATGAATGTAGAGTTTATTGATAGTAATGGTGTGGTATATCAAGGTGAGAATAAAGCTCAAACTTTATGCATATCAGAGAAAGAGCAAACCTTTACCTTTAATAATATTAAAGATAATTCGGTCAGCGTATTGCTTGGCGATTTTTCTGCGCCGATAAAACTGGATTTTGAGCATAATCTATCGCAGCTTATTCATATCCTTACCTATAGCACAAATGACTTTTCACGTTGGGATAGTGCACAGCAATTACTTACATCAATAATATTACGTAATAGTAAATGTTCAATTGATGACATGGAAATGGATAGTTCATTAATCGATGCCGTTAATTTGGTGTTATCAGATGAGACGCTAGATCCAGCACTAGTAGGATTAATCCTAGAACTGCCAAGTGATATGGCTTTATTTGAGTTGGTTGATAATATTGATGTTGATGGCATTCTTAATGCTAAATCCTTTGTAAAAGCGCAAATTTCTCTACTGTGTGCAAAGCAGTTATTTGAAAGTCATCGTCGTTGTATCGCTCAATTAGTGCAATGCCCGACTAGTCATCAAAGTGGATTGAGGTCTTTAAAGCATACAATTGCGAGTTATTTATGTCATTCAAGTGATGCTGATATGTTAAACACTATGAATGTAGTGATTGATCAGCAGTTTACTCATGCGAGCGAGATGACTGATTCAATTAATGCATTAACGACAGCTTGTATTGCTCAGTTGCCTTGTTTTGAATCACTGTCAGAGCAATTTTGCCAACGCTGGTCTGATAATGGCCTAGTGATGGACAAGTGGTTTGCCACTATAGGTCAATGGCCGACAACTGACGCGGTCAAACAAATAGAGTCTGCAATGGTGCAGCCTAGTTATTCTTGGAATAACCCTAATCGTGTGCGCAGCTTGTTAGGCTCGTTCGCACAGGGCAATACTAAACAATTTCATCGTATCGATGGTAGTGGTTACCGCTACTTAACAGAGCAACTGATTCGATTAAATGATATTAACCCACAAATTGCTGCGCGATTAATTACGCCATTATTATCATGGAATAAATTTGACGATCAGCGTGCATTGTTGATGAAAGATGAGTTAAGCCGTTTAGCAAACTTACAAGGTTTATCAAAAGACTTAAAAGAAAAAGTCACCCTAAGCCTTATGCCATAGTGATATTGAGCTTATGAATAAATATTATTTTTCAGTGAACTTGAGTTACGAACGATTTTTGCCCTTTTACCAAGGGCAAATCAAAATACTTCAGGTTACTGATGACAATCAACGACGCATCGATATTCCGGCTGCGCATTTTCGTAGCCACCTTACACGGGATGGAATAGTGGGTCGATTTGAGTTAGTTACTCAAAAGACAGGTAAATTTATTTCGCTAAGTCGAATTAGTTAGAGTAATTACTTTAAACGCTAGTGTGAAAATGATGCATAAAGAGAAAAAGGCAGTGTTTTACAAAGGTTATATTTAACAACGATTTAACTTGAGGAAATAGGGTTAATTTGAGACTTTTAGTACGCTTTCTAGTATTTTTAAATCAACCGTTAGGTTTTTTACTCTATTTTGGATAAAACTTTAGTTAAATCAACAAAAACATCGGTTGCAGGGTGAGTTTAATTGCTGTAAAAATTAATGTTAGCTGATTATGCATCGTTAATATTATGTATAAATTAAAATAACAATAATCCTAAATGGAAAGTGGAGAAAGCTACATGAACGTTTTTAAAAAATCCGTGCTAGCCGTCGGTATAGGTGCTGCCATTAGCACCTTGGTTGCACCCAGTGCACAAGCGGTTGGCTTTAACTGGGGAGATATCGAGGGTAGTTTTAACTCTACTTTCTCTTATGGGAGTTCTTGGCGTGTTGAGAAACCTGATTACAACAACCAAGTTGGTAAAGTAAATAACCCACTAAACGGACTCGATTGGAGCGGTTATACAGCCTTTGGTAACACCAAATATACATCTTCTGAATTATTCGCAAAAGACGGTACCTATTCAAGTAATGGTGACTTAGCTAATTTAGCATGGGCTAAAGGCGATGCTTTTAGTAAAGTAGTTAAAGGGTTACATGAACTGGACTTACGTTATGAAAATTATGGTATTTTCATTCGCGGTATGTACTTTCATGATTTTGCTCTAGATGGAGATGTAGGCTACAACCGTGAATTGCAGATCAATGGTCAAGATCGCGGAGTCAATTTATGTGAAGACAAAGCAGCCGATGAGCGTTTTTGTTCGGATATTCGTTTATTAGATGCCTACTTCACTGCCGATTGGGATTTTGGTGATACTCCGGTGTCATTTCGTATTGGTCAACAAGTTATTAGTTGGGGCGAAAGCGCACTAATTTCACACGGTATTTCTACGATTAACGCAGTTGATTTAGGACGTTTACGTTCACCAGGCGCAGAGCTTAAAGAAGCATTTATTCCACAAGGCATGGCGTGGGTTTCTGCTGGTTTAACTGAGAACCTTTCTGTTGAAGCTTATTACCAATACGAATGGCAAGGAACTGTAGTTCCTGCTGCGGGCACTTATTTCGCCTCAAATGACTTTGTTGCCGGTGGCGGAAAACAGAGCGCAATTCAATTAGGTTTTAATAGTAATCCTGATATCGACGGTGATTTTTTAATTTCTGAATTAGAAAAACTTGCTGCAATGGTTGCCTCTGGTCAGGTTCCAGCCGAAACACTAGGTTCATTAATGTTAGCGTACCCGACTAAGGTTGCGATTCGCAGTGAAAACATTAAACCTGATGATGGTGGTCAATACGGCTTTAAATTTGCTTATCAGTTTGATGATACTGAAGTATCGTTTTATCACATGAATTATCATAGTCGCCGACCACTAATATCTGGTCAAGCTTCTGATTTTACAGCACCAGCAATACAACATGATTTAGGTGTTTTAGGAGCTTCTGCTGGTAACATTTCTTATGATACGCTAGAGAAACTTGATACGTTTACTAAGGCAAAAATTGTATTTCCTGAAGATATCAAGTTATATGGTTTAAGCTTTAACACCACCTTGGGTGAAACGTCTTTTGCTGGTGAAGTTTCTCACAGACAAGATGAAGCACTGCAAATTGATGATGTTGAATTATTGTTCGCTGCCATGCCGCAGCAACTAGCAAACGCAGGTCTTCGTCCTGAGTTAGATGGTATCTCTCAGCTTAAAGGCACAAGTTATCCATTTGCTCCAGGTGACACAATAGCGCCGGGTGCATTAGCCAATGGTTTTGTATTAAGTGATACAACACAAGCACAGTTTAATCTTGCACATCTGTTTGGACCAACTTTAGGCGCTGATAATTTAACGCTTTTCGGTGAGTTTGGTGCTATTTGGATTCATGATATGCCAGATCATAATGTTTTACGTTTAAATGGCCCTGGTACTGCGCGCTCTGGTGGTAACCCTGACATGGAAGCTATCATTAAACTAACCCATAACGGTCCTGAAACTAACCCTTTCCCAACAGATTTTGCTTGGGGATATCGTTTAGTTGCTAAAACAGATCACAACAATATCTTTGATGGCGTTAATGCGTCTGTGAAAGTTGTTTTCTCCCACGATGTTAAGGGGATTACACCGGATCCTATCTTCTTATTTACCGAAGGTTCGAAATCTATTGGCGCGTCAATTGATTTTGATTATCAAAACCGTTGGTCAGCATCAATTGGTTATAATTCGTTCTGGGGCGGTAAAGGAACAATTAATACCATGGAAGATAAAGATTTTGTTTCATTCAGCATTAAATATTCAATCTAACGGGTGCACAATAATATGAAAAAATTAACCCTTATCACAGCTATTTCACTTGCATTTAGCATGCAAGCTAACGGAGCCGTGACTGCAGCTGATGCTGCAAAATTAAAAAAAGAACTAACGCCGGTTGGCGCAACACGTGCCGGTAATGCCGACGGATCAATTCCTGCTTGGACCGGTGGTATTACAGAGCCTGTCGCTGGCTACAAAAAGGGTGACCATCATCCTGATCCATTTGCTAGCGATAACGTGATGTTTACCATTACTGCAAAAGATGTTGAAACGTATAAAGACAATCTAACACCAGGCCAAATCAAGTTATTTGAAACATACCCTGAAACGTTCAAAATGAACGTGTATCCAACACGTCGAAGCGCATCAATGCCGCAAAACGTTTATGATGCTATTAGCGACAATGCCACAAAGGCAGAATTGATCTTAGGCGGTAATGGTATTAGTAATGCTGTATTAGGTGTACCATTTCCTATGCCTAAAACAGGTTTAGAAGTGATTTGGAACCACATTACTCGCTATCGTGGTGAAAAAGTTGAAATCGTTTCATCACAAGCCGCGCCAACTGCGTCAGGTGATTTCACCATGATGGAAATGAAAAACAGCATTATGTTTAAATATACTCAACCGGGTATGACGGCTGAGAAACTACAAGAAGATAATGTTATTTTCAAGTTCAAACAAATTGTTACTCAACCTGCACGTTTGGCTGGTACCTCATTGTTGGTTCATGAAACATTAAATCAAGACAGTGAACCACGTAAGGCTTGGACTTATAATACCGGTCAGCGACGCGTTCGCCGTGCGCCAAATGTTGCATTTGATACTCCAGGTACAGCGACAGATGGATTGCGTACAACGGATGATTTCGATATGTATAACGGATCGCCATCTCGTTATAACTGGAAGTTAGTTGGTAAGAAAGAAGTGTACATTCCATACAATTCTTACAAGCTACATGCTAAAGGTTTAGATTATGATGACTTGATTAAACCAGGTCATATCAATCAAGACTACGTTCGTTATGAAAAACATCGTGTATGGCAAGTAGAAGCTACATTGAAAGAAGGCATGCGTCATACTTATAAGAAACGTGTATTCTTTATTGATGAAGATAACTGGCAAGTATCAATTGCAGATATTTATGATAACCGTGACGAGTTATACCGCGTTGCTATGGCACATGAGCTTAACTATTATGAATTACCTGCATCATGGTCTACATTAGATGTTTATTATGACCTACAAGCGCGTCGTTACTTAGCACAAGGTCTAGATAATCATAGCAAAATGTATAAATTTGATGCTAAGTTAACAGATAAGAAATTTACATCGTCGGCATTACGCCGCGCTGGTAGATAATGTTTTTGTTAGTTATTGCAAACTAAATAAAGCCGGCTATACGCCGGCTTTATTATTTATTGAGGATTGAAAAGTTGTTTAAAACAAAAACCTTAATGGCTGGTGTTATTATTACAGGTCTGATGAGTGCGTCAGCAGTGGCAAGTGATGTTAATGCTTTAGGCTCATCTAAACAGCAGGTTAATTCGCAACCAGCTAAGTTGGCGGCTAGCTCACCTGTCATGGCATTAACAACAACCCAAGATAAAATCGTGGGTGTTGGTGTACGCGGGCATGTACTCGTTGGTCATAGTAACGAAGGACCCTCCATTGATTGGGTTCAAAAAACAGTGCCAACTAATGTTTTATTAACAAGCGTCACCTTTACTGATAATAAATTAGGTTGGGCAGTAGGGCATGATGCAACCATATTGCACACTTTTGATGGCGGCGAAAATTGGCAGACACAACAATATATCCCAAGCCTTGATAGACCATTTTTAGATGTGAGCTTTAATACTAATCAGGTGGGCTTTGCTGTTGGTGCCTACGGAATGTTTTATCACACCTCTGATGGTGGGGAAACTTGGAATGATCAGTTCTTGATTAGCTTATTGCCTGCAGAAGATGTTGAATATCTAAATGATGTGCGTAGTGAAAGTGAAGAAGACTATCAGGCTGAAATCGCCTCAATATTACCGCACTTTAACAAAATACTTAGATTGAAAGATAATACAATGATGCTCGTTGGTGAATTAGGGCTTATTGCTTTCTCACGTGACGAAGGTAAAACTTGGGTTCGCCAGAATAATATTTATGAAGGTTCATTTTTTACAGCAGCTCAAACGAGTAACAATACCCTGCTCGTTGGTGGTTTGCGCGGAAACGTTTTTCGTTCCATTGATAACGGCCGGACTTGGACCAAAATCGATCTTGTGAATAATAATAGTGTTAATGATATCAAACAGCTCGTTAATGGCGATATCTATATCATGCAAAACAACGGCGTAGTATTAAAGTCTGTCGATGATGGTTCATCTTTCACGCAAGTGAGTGTATATAAAGGCCAAGATTTAATGGCAGTCAAAGAATTTAACCAACAGATTTGGATGGCTGGTAGCAAAGGCTTAAGCCAAATTGAAGAAGTAAAGTAGGTAACTATGAATAAACTGATTTTTTTCGTCGATCAATTTCTCTTTCGTCATCGACATCTTGTAGTTGCATTTTTTGCGATCGTCACTGTATTTTTGCTTTATCAAGCATCGCAGTTAAAAATGGATGCCGCATTTACTAAAAATATTCCACTCAATCATGAGTACATGCAAACTTATACTAAGCATGCTAAAGATTTTGGCGGCGCCAATAGCATTATGGTGGCTGTTCGAGCTAAAGATGGCACCATTTTTACACCTGAGTTTTTTAATGGCCTCAAGCAGGTGCATGATCAACTCTATTTTATTCCGGGCATAGACAGAACAACTGTAAAGTCATTGTATTCGCCTTCGACTAGGTTTACCGAAGTTGTTGAAGATGGATTTGCCGGTGGTCCCGTTATTCCTGCTGATTTCGTTGCTGATAGTCGTGGTTTAAGCATTGTGCAAAGCAACGTTGAAAAAGCAGGTATCATTGGCCGAATGATAGCTAACGATTATAGCTCTGCTATGGTTTCAGCTCGGTTAATGGAGTTTAATCCAGAGACGGGTGAAAAACTAGATACCTTAGCTTTTGCGCAAAAACTTGAAAGCCAAATTCGATCTAAACTTGTTAATGATACATTAGATGTTCACATTATTGGCTTTGCTAAAATGGCCGGTGATGTAGCCGATGGAGCAAAAGGCGTTGTACAATTCTTTTTACTAGCCATCGCATTTACCGCGTTGATGGTGTACTTCTTCTGTCGCTCATTTATTTTAACTGCTTTGCCTTTGTTGTGTTCACTAACAGCTGTTGTTTGGCAGATGGGACTCTTAACACTACTTGGTTTTGGTCTAGATCCCATGTCTATTTTAGTACCATTTCTAGTCTTTGCGGTGGGCGTTAGCCATAGTGTTCAAGTTGTTAATGGGGTTAAAAAGAAACTCCTGTCCGGAATTAATGCCAAAGAAGCGGCTGCAGCAACCTGTTGGGCGCTACTGATTCCTGGTGGCGTTGCATTATTATCAGATACTATTGGATTTATCACATTACTATCTATTGATATAGGCATCATCCGCGAACTGGCTATCTCAGCGAGTTTAGGTGTTGGCGTTATTATCCTTACCAATTTAGTGTTGTTACCAGTTCTTATCTCGTTTCAAAACATCAAGGTCACTCCCAATACAAATGATAAGAAACTTGAAGCTGTTTGGGCTGTTCTTTCACAGTTTGCTTCCAGAAAAGTCGCTATCATTGTTGTAGTTTTAACGAGTATTTTATTTGTTGCTGGCCATTTTCAAGCCCAAAAAATGAAAGTCGGTGATTTGGAAGCTGGCGCTGCGGCATTACACCAATGGTCACGCTATAATCAAGATACGGCATTAATTACGGAGCGATTTTCAATAACGACAGATGTTATGTCAATTATTGTTGAAGGCTCACCAGACTCTTGTACGGATTATAATACGTTAGCCGTGATGGATAAGTTCCAATGGCACATGGAAAATGTTGAAGGTGTACAGTCGGCTATTAGTTTGGCCAGTGTTGTCAAAAATGTAAATGGTGGCTTTAATGAGGGCAACCCTAAGTGGAAAGTGTTATCACGTACACAGGCAACGTTAGTTCAATCTGTTTCGCAAGTCCCAACAACATCGGGATTGCTAAATGCTAAATGTGATGTGATGCCTATCTACTTATTTTTGGCTGATCACAAAGCGGAAACTATAGAAACAGTTATTGGCGAGGTGAAACGTCAGGCATTATTACTAAATACTGATACCGTTAAGTTCAAATTGGCGTCTGGTCCCGTGGGTGTTATGGCTGCTACAAATGAAGCTGTCGAAAACGCACAAACTCCTATGATGTTTTACGTCTATGGTGCTGTTATTGCTTTATGTTTAATTAGCTTTAGATCTGTTCGAGCAACTGTTTCAGTTGTTGTTCCACTATTTGTTGTTTCTACGCTTGCTCAAGCATTAATGACTTTCTTGGATATTGGATTAACAGTTTCTACTTTACCCGTCATTGCATTAGGTGTTGGTATTGGTGTTGATTACGGCATTTATATATTAGCGACAATGAGTCAGGGCCTAAGAGAGGGCAAAAATGTTCAACAGGCCTACTTGATGGCATTACGAGAACGAGGAACGGCAGTAATTTTTACAGGATTTACGTTAGCTATTGGTGTTAGTACCTGGTTCTTCTCCGATCTTAAGTTTCAGATGGATATGGGCATACTATTAACCTTCATGTTCTTGGTTAACATGTTGGGCGCTATTATTGTATTACCCGCTTTAGCAAATTTATTGTGGTATAAACAAGGTAAATAGCCTGTTAAATTTTAGTTAAC
>Ga0209292_1002317_pt1 | contig 22018 bp, 11 predicted proteins | sample GOMGulsemesocosm_2_FD_184634 | JGI IMG/M metagenome (GOLD analysis project Ga0209292, IMG submission 184634) | Methane-oxidizing microbial communities from mesocosms in the Gulf of Mexico - GOM9C Gulf of Mexico (SPAdes) (version 2) | ecosystem: Environmental > Aquatic > Marine > Cold seeps... | reverse complement strand
TAACCCAGATGTAAGTAGCGACGGACCAACCAACGATGGTTGTAATTACAGTCAAACATGGACTGCTAATTATACCGACCTATGTCAGAATCCTGCCGATGTGATGAGCATCACTTATATTTGGAAAATTGATACAGAAAAACCAGTAATCAGCACAGAGGCCATAGATAATAAGGACTTTGGTTGTAATCCTGGTGAAATTGCAGCGCCTGTATTTACAGGACTCGACAATTGTGATGGCGCATTTAATCCTGACGTAAGTAGCGATGGACCGACCAACGATGGTTGTAACTACAGTCAAACTTGGACTGCTAATTATACTGACCTATGTCAAAATCCTGCAGATGTGATGAGCATCACTTATATTTGGAAAATTGATACAGAAAAACCAGTAATCAGCACAGAAGCCGTAGATAATAAGGACTTTGGTTGTAATCCTGGTGAAATTGCAGCGCCTGTATTTACAGGACTCGACAACTGTGATGGCGCATTTAATCCTGACGTAAGTAGTGACGGACCAACCAACGATGGTTGTAACTACAGTCAAACATGGACCGCTAATTATACCGACCTATGTCAAAATCCAGCCGATGCGATGAGCATCACCTATAGTTGGAAAATTGACACCGAAAAACCAGTAATCAGTACAGAAGCCGTAGATAATAAGGACTTTGGTTGTAATCCTGGTGAAATTGCAGCGCCTGTATTTACGGGTCTTGACAATTGTGAAGGGGCATTTAATCCTGACGTAAGTAGTGATGGACCGACCAACGATGGTTGTAATTACAGTCAAACATGGACTGCTAATTATACCGACCTATGTCAGAATCCTGCAGATGCGATGAGCATCACCTATAGTTGGAAAATTGATACAGAAAAACCAGTAATCAGTACAGAAGCCGTAGATAATAAGGACTTTGGTTGTAATCCTGGTGAAATTGCAGCACCTGTATTTACGGGTCTTGACAACTGTGATAGCGTATTTAATCCTGACGTAAGTAGCGATGGACCGACCAACGATGGTTGTAACTACAGTCAAACATGGACGGCTAATTATACCGACCTATGTCAGAATCCTGCCGATGCGATGAGCATCACTTATATTTGGAAAATTGATACAGAAAAACCAGTAATCAGCACAGAGGCCGTAGATAATAAGGACTTTGGTTGTAACCCTGGTGAAATTGCAGCACCTGTATTTACGGGTCTTGACAATTGTGATGGCGCATTTAATCCAGATGTAAGTAGCGATGGACCGACCAACGATGGTTGTAACTACAGTCAAACTTGGACCGCTAATTATACCGACGAATGTCAAAATCCAGCCGATACGATGAGCATCACCTATATTTGGAAAATTGATACAGAAAAACCAGTAATCAGCACAGAAGCCATAGACAATAAGGACTTTGGCTGTAACCCTGGCGAAATTTCAGCTCCGGTATTTACAGGACTCGACAACTGTGATGGCGCATTTAATCCTGACGTAAGTAGCGATGGACCAACCAACGATGGTTGTAACTACAGTCAAACATGGACTGCTAATTATACCGACCTATGTCAAAATCCAGCCGATGCGATGAGCATCACTTATATTTGGAAAATTGATACCGAAAAACCAGTAATCAGCACAGAAGCCGTAGATAACAAGGACTTTGGTTGTAATCCTGGTGAAATTGCAGCACCTGTATTTACGGGTCTCGACAACTGTGATGGCGTATTTAACCCAGATGTAAGTAGCGACGGACCAACCAACGATGGTTGTAATTACAGTCAAACATGGACTGCTAATTATACCGACGAATGTCAAAATCCAGCCGATGCGATGAGCATCACTTATATTTGGAAAATTGATACAGAAAAACCAGTAATCAGTACAGAAGCCATAGATAATAAGGACTTTGGTTGTAATCCTGGTGAAATTGCAGCGCCTGTATTTACAGGACTCGACAATTGTGAAGGGGCATTTAACCCAGATGTAAGTAGCGACGGACCAACCAACGATGGTTGTAATTACAGTCAAACATGGACTGCTAATTATACCGACCTATGTCAGAATCCTGCCGATGTGATGAGCATCACTTATATTTGGAAAATTGATACAGAAAAACCAGTAATCAGCACAGAGGCCATAGATAATAAGGACTTTGGTTGTAATCCTGGTGAAATTGCAGCGCCTGTATTTACAGGACTCGACAATTGTGATGGCGCATTTAATCCTGACGTAAGTAGCGATGGACCGACCAACGATGGTTGTAACTACAGTCAAACTTGGACTGCTAATTATACTGACCTATGTCAAAATCCTGCAGATGTGATGAGCATCACTTATATTTGGAAAATTGATACAGAAAAACCAGTAATCAGCACAGAAGCCGTAGATAATAAGGACTTTGGTTGTAATCCTGGTGAAATTGCAGCGCCTGTATTTACAGGACTCGACAACTGTGATGGCGCATTTAATCCTGACGTAAGTAGTGACGGACCAACCAACGATGGTTGTAACTACAGTCAAACATGGACCGCTAATTATACCGACCTATGTCAAAATCCAGCCGATGCGATGAGCATCACCTATAGTTGGAAAATTGACACCGAAAAACCAGTAATCAGTACAGAAGCCGTAGATAATAAGGACTTTGGTTGTAATCCTGGTGAAATTGCAGCGCCTGTATTTACGGGTCTTGACAATTGTGAAGGGGCATTTAATCCTGACGTAAGTAGTGATGGACCGACCAACGATGGTTGTAATTACAGTCAAACATGGACTGCTAATTATACCGACCTATGTCAGAATCCTGCAGATGCGATGAGCATCACCTATAGTTGGAAAATTGATACAGAAAAACCAGTAATCAGTACAGAAGCCGTAGATAATAAGGACTTTGGTTGTAATCCTGGTGAAATTGCAGCACCTGTATTTACGGGTCTTGACAACTGTGATAGCGTATTTAATCCTGACGTAAGTAGCGATGGACCGACCAACGATGGTTGTAACTACAGTCAAACATGGACGGCTAATTATACCGACCTATGTCAGAATCCTGCCGATGCGATGAGCATCACTTATATTTGGAAAATTGATACAGAAAAACCAGTAATCAGCACAGAGGCCGTAGATAATAAGGACTTTGGTTGTAACCCTGGTGAAATTGCAGCACCTGTATTTACGGGTCTTGACAATTGTGATGGCGCATTTAATCCAGATGTAAGTAGCGATGGACCGACCAACGATGGTTGTAACTACAGTCAAACTTGGACCGCTAATTATACCGACGAATGTCAAAATCCAGCCGATGTGATGAGCATCACTTATAGTTGGAAAATTGATACAGAAAAACCAGTAATCAGCACAGAAGCCATAGATAATAAGGACTTTGGTTGTAATCCTGGTGAAATTGCAGCGCCTGTATTTACAGGACTCGACAATTGTGATGGGGCATTTAATCCTGACGTAAGTAGCGATGGACCGACCAACGATGGTTGTAATTACAGTCAAACTTGGACAGCAAATTATACCGACCAATGTCTGAATCCTGCCGATGCGATGAGCATCACTTATATTTGGAAAATTGATACAGAAAAACCAGTAATTCTGTGTCCAGAAGACAGCACTAACTGTATGGAGGCCTTCCCTGAAAGTTTAGATGGTTCATGGAGCGACAATTGTTCATCCGGAGGACCTTTAGTAGGACTTCCTTATGGAGAAATTAGACTAAGCGAAGACAATTGTTCTCAATTACAGGATTACAAATTCATTGTAAAAGATGATTGTGATAATGAAGCCATGAAAATTTGTACGATAACTCGTGAAATAGACGTGTATGAAAATTGTGAAACTGCATTTGCTCGTTATAATGAAAATAGCCAATGTTTTATTGGAGACGGTTTTAATCGATGGGGATGGACAAATGAAATCAGTCCATCTGAAACTCCATATATCATGGATCTTTATGCCGGTGCTGCCCACTGTGATGTTTCCAAGAGCGGAACTAAAGTTGGAAGTGTTATTGTAACATATTCAAATAATAAAGTTACTGTTGAATATAAAATTGATTCTGAATTTGTAATGAATGTAGCTCATATTTATGTAGGATGTGACCCATATCCAAAACATAGAGGAAAATCAACTGTTGCACCAGGACAATACACCTTTAATTCAGGTAAATTGGATGAGTCTTCCGGAATCAAAGTTGAATTTGACAATGTTGTGGGTGAATCCATATATGTTATCGCACATGCAGTTACCTGTGAAAAAACTTGTGAATGTAGTGATAGGCCACGAATTGACGATGGTAAAATGTTTAGTATGGATTTGGGTATAGATTGCTCAAAGGGGAATAATAATTCTCCACAATCGGATAAAACATTCGACCAAGCATTCGATTTCACAGCTTACCCTGTACCATTTGACCAAGACCTAAACATTAAGTACAATTATTCTTATGACACACCTGTAAAAATAGAAATATATGACACAAAAGGCATGCTTATAAAGAGTAAAACAAACATTAATTATATTAAAGACACCGATGGAGAGACCCATATTGACATGTCACATATAGCAAATCAAATGTTCTTTGTCAGGTTAACTACCAATAGAGGCTCTTTAAGTAAAACCGTAGTATCATCTTCTAAAAAACGACGTAAAGGTTATTAATAAGGATATAGCAACAGCGTCCTTTCATTAATTTAAAATAAACTAGAGGTAAGTTTTCAATAGCTTACCTCTAGTTTATTGCTAAAAAAACAATTAGCCCAAACCTGCCTCTTTATAATAATAAACTTCAACTTTACTGAATACCCTTAAATTAAAAACTAAATAGATTTAAACACTTTTGAACAGCTCATTAAAATTAATATCTTTGTCTTTCTCAATATAAAACTTGATTAAATGAAGTACACCCTACATCTCTTTTTATTAGTAATCATTTTACAAATACAAACAGCGTCAATAGGGCAAAATATTGATAAGTCACAATTCGTTTTTATTCAAAAAAAAACAAACTGGAAATATCATGACGGAGACGAACTCACAGGAACAAACTGGCAACAAGACCAAAAACTTCAACAAAATTGGAAAACAGGCCTTGCACCATTCGGTTATTCCGCAGACAGCTTAAATACTGTTATAAGCTTTGGAACAGATCCTGAAGACAAACACCTTGTTGCATACTTTACAAAAAGCATCAACCTACAAAACCCTTATAAATACAAAGCCTATTTATTACATGTAAGAAGAGATGATGGCGCAATAATATACATAAACGGGATAGAAGTTTGGAAAAGCAACGTGACATTTGATTCAAATACCTTCAATGACATATCCATTCTTAAAACTGTAACACAATCAGCTGAGACTCGTTATTTTTCAACCTTACTCCTCCCTACCGACTTTAAAGAAGGTGAAAACATAATTAGCGTTGCTATATATCAACGTTCTCCCAGTTCTTCGGATTTAGCATTTGATTTGGAACTTATAGGAACAAACAACAATTACCAAATACAAACTGTTACAGAAGACCCGAACGGCAATAACAATTCAACATTTAAGCTTCTTAGCACTAAAATTGAATTAGAAAAAAAAGAACTAGCATTTAAACTTCTAGAATTAAAAAATCAAAGTAATAATACCATTACAATAATTCTATTATGCGCTTTAGTACTACTACTAGGGACCAGTGTCTATTTTTTATCATTATATATAAAAAACAGAAAAATGCATCACCAGATAACCACAGGACTGTACGAAACAATAACTTATAAAGACCGAGAAGCGATAACAAATTCGTTAAAATCTATAGAACACAAACAGTTTATAGAGTATCTCAAAAAAGATCTTGAAAAAATAAATAGTAACAATAAATCTGAAAACTTCCTTGATATTCTAAAAGTAATCAAGCAAATAGACTATAATTTAGAACAACTGAATGAATGGGAAGACTTAAAAAATCATTTTAACTCGGTGCATTCAGGTTTTTTTGAAAGAATCCATATTGAATTCCCTTCACTCACACAAAGTGAACTAAAACATTGTAGCCTGATCAAACTACATCTATCCACTAAAGAAATCTCTAAAATACTTTATATCAATCCAAGATCTGTCCAAGCATCTAGATATCGAATTAAGAAAAAATTACAATTAACAGAAACTACGGATCTTATAGAATTCCTAAAGGCTTATTAAATAAATCTCTTCATAGTATACCTAAGAGTAGCTATATAGTAGATAAAAAGACAAGTATAGTAGGTTTATAGTAGGCAGAAAACATATTTTCATTAAGAGATCATCTACTTTTGACATGTAAATTCAATAGTATTTACATCCGAATAATTAGACTAGTAAATTTGTTTGTGCTAGCGTAGTGAAATTATTTAAGATTAAGGAAAATAAACTATTTTTAGGGAATTTTTATTCAAACATTGGAATAAAAATTAAAATCAAACGAGGATTAGGGCCCTCGTTTTTTTTATGCCTAAAAACGAACATTTGACAAAAAACGGCAAAACAAACAAAAAACGAATAAAACATGATTAACTAACAACTTTCTAATATATTTGCAACTCAATAAATGACAATAAAAGTAATGATTAAAATCACTTTACCAGACGGTACCATCAAAGAGTACGCAAAAGGAAGTAACGCAATGGATGTTGCTGTAAGTATTAGCCAAGGATTTGCTAGAAATGTAATTTCTGCAGAATTTAACAATACTACAATTGAAACCACGACACCTTTAACAGAAGATGGTACGCTGACATTATTTACATTTAATGACGAGAAAGGGAAAAAGGCATTTTGGCACTCTTCTGCCCACCTATTAGCGCAAGCAATTATGCATTTTTATCCTGAAGCTAAATTAACAATTGGTCCAGCAATAGAAACTGGATTCTATTATGATGTAGATTTAGAGGGGCAAACCATTTCTGATAAAGACTTTAGTAAAATAGAAGCTAAAGTATTAGAATTTGCTAGAGAAAAACATTCCTTTTCTATAAGATCAACGAGTAAGGAAGAAGCATTAAAGACATACAAAGAACAAAACAACCAATATAAGGTAGAACTTATAGAAAATCTAGAGGATGGAACGATCACATTTTGTGATCATTCAGATTTTACAGATTTATGTAGAGGAGGCCATATTCCTAACACAGGTTTAATCAAAGCGATTAAGGTAATGAGTGTTGCCGGGGCATATTGGCGTGGAGATGAAAAAAACAATCAATTAACAAGAGTTTATGGAGTTTCATTTCCTAAACAGAAACAGTTAAAAGAATATTTAGCTGTCCTTGAAGAAGCTAAAAAGCGAGATCACAGGAAACTAGGTAAAGAGTTAGAATTATTCACTTTTTCTCCAAAAGTAGGACAAGGATTGCCTTTATGGCTACCGAAAGGAGCCGCTTTACGTGAAAGATTAGAGAATTTCCTTAAAAAAGCACAAAAGAAGGCAGGTTATGACATGGTTATTACCCCTCACATTGGGCAAAAAGAATTATATGTTACTTCTGGCCATTATGAAAAATATGGAGAAGATAGTTTCCAGCCAATTCGTACACCTAAAATGGATGAGGAATTCTTGTTAAAACCAATGAACTGCCCACATCACTGTGAAGTGTATAACTACAAACCTTATTCGTATAAAGATTTACCAAAACGATTTGCTGAATTCGGAACGGTGTATAGGTATGAACAAAGTGGAGAATTACATGGAATGACACGAGTACGTTGTTTTACACAAGATGACGCCCATATTTTCTGTACTCCGGATCAATTAGACCAAGAGTTTAAAGATGTAATAGATTTGGTTCTTTATGTATTTAAATCACTAGGATTTGATAATTTCTCAGCACAAGTCTCTTTAAGAGATCCTGAAAACCCGGATAAATATATCGGTAGTGCTGAAAACTGGGAAAAAGCAGAAAATGCTATTTTATCTGCTGCTAAAGAAAAAGGTTTAGACTTTGTAGTAGAAACTGGTGAAGCTGCTTTCTATGGACCTAAGTTAGATTTCATGGTAAAAGATGCACTAGGAAGAAGCTGGCAATTAGGAACCATTCAAGTAGATTATAATTTACCTGAGCGTTTTGACTTAACATACAAAGGATCAGATAATGAGTCACACAGACCAGTGATGATTCACAGAGCTCCGTTTGGATCAATGGAACGCTTTATAGCATTATTATTAGAACATACAGGAGGTAATTTCCCATTATGGCTGAGTCCAGAACAAGTTATTATACTACCAATCAGTGATAAATATCAAAAATATGCCGAAAAAGTTTCAAATGTGCTAGAAAATTCCGAAATTCGCACGCTTATTGACACGAGAAGTGAAAAGACCGGACGTAAAATCCGTGATGCTGAAGTTAGTAAGATTCCATTTATGATTATTGTTGGAGAACAAGAAGAAGGAAATGGCACTGTTTCTGTAAGGAAACACGGAGAAGGAGACCTAGGAACTTTTGAAATAAAAGACTTCGTTTCATTAATAGAAGAAGAAATAAATAGTACAATACAGCAATTTTAAGTTTAATTTAAATTTTACAGTCATAGCAATTAGAAAAAAAAGAGGACCGCGTAGACCTTGGAGAATAGTCAAAGAAGATCAACACCGTATCAATCGTAAGATTAGAGGTGTCGAGAACGTACGTTTAGTTGGAGACAATGTAGAGGTAGGAGTATATACTTTAGAAAAAGCATATGCAATTGCCGAAGAACAAGAACTTGATTTAGTTGAGATCTCACCAAAAGCAGTTCCACCTGTTTGTAAAGTGATTGACTATAAAAAATTCTTATACGAACAGAAAAAACGCGAAAAAGCGTTAAAGAGTAAAGCTACTAAAGTTGTAGTAAAAGAAATTAGATTTGGTCCACAAACCGATGAACATGATTTTGAGTTTAAAAAGAAACACGCAATCAAGTTTTTAAAGGAAGGTGCTAAATTAAAAGCTTTTGTATTCTTTAAAGGACGTTCGATTATATTTAAAGATCAAGGGCATATCTTATTATTAAGATTAGCTCAGGAACTTGAAGAATTCGGAAAAGTAGAGCAAATGCCTAAATTAGAGGGTAAGCGTATGATTATGTACATTGCTCCTAAGAAGAAATAAAAAGATTATAAGCAAGATAAAATATCAATAGAAATGCCTAAACAGAAAACCAAATCTAGTGCTAAAAAGCGTTTTAAGCTTACAGGTACTGGAAAAATCAAAAGAAAGCACGCGTTTAAGAGTCACATTTTGACAAAAAAATCTAAAAAACGTAAGCTTAAATTAACTCACGACGGTTTGGTACACAAAGCGGATGAGCCAAGTATTTTAAGACAATTAAACTTAAAGTAACATTTAAGTTTAGTTAGGTAAACTAATATTAACCTTGGAGTAGTGCTATACAAGTATTCTTAATTGAGTCGCCTACTACAAAAAAAACACATTGAATTATGCCAAGATCAGTCAATTCAGTTGCTTCAAGAAAAAGAAGAAAAAAAATCTTGAAGGCAGCAAAAGGTTACTTTGGACGTAGAAAAAACGTTTATACAGTAGCTAAAAACGCAGTCGAAAAAGGAATGTTATATTCTTATAGAGACCGCAAGAATAAAAAGAGAACTTTCCGTGCTTTATGGATTCTACGTATTAACGCAGGAGCTCGTCAATTCGGAATGTCTTACTCACAGTTTATGGGTAAAATCAAAGCTAACAACATCGAATTAAACCGTAAGGTTTTAGCCGACTTAGCTATGAATAATCCAGAAGCTTTTAAGGCTATTGTAGATAAAATTAAATAAAGTTTAATAACTTGCTTATATAAAAATCCCGAACATTTTGTTCGGGATTTTTTTTATTCCCCCCTTCTCTATTCCTCTTTCATTTTTTTTGTTTTTAGATGCAATCATTTACACGAAATATTTCCTACTCCTACCTACACTGTTTCGACTATTACAAAACAAATCGCACACAAATACTACACCTATTTCATAAAAAAAAGAGAACACTATTAACATTCATCAAAAATCTTAATAAAAAAAATAACACCTCCCTCACCTATCCCCATTTTTACTTGAACTCTTTTAAGATACCTCAATCAGTAAAACATCCCTGATTCCAACCTGGTCAATAAAAAAACAGGAATGCCCTCTACTTCTTTTATAAGAAATTCCAATAATCTCACAGAAAAAAAAGAACTAAAATAAAAAAACATCATTAAAAAAGTAGGCACATATATTTTTTTTATACCTTGAAAAGAGATGTAATATTTTCCAAAGCCAACCAATTAGATGCGTGCAATATTTTTAGTTATTTTTCTTTTAATAAGTAGTTTTTCCATAGCTCAAAACAGAGAAAGTTTGTTTATGCTCTTTATTGATAGTGGAACAATTCTTCCTGTAACCCCTACCAAAAACAGTAAACCATCTGACTATACCGGACTTAACCATATAGGGATCGGGTTTTATTATCTTTTAAATGACAACAACGGAATAGGAATGAATTATTCCTATAATCATTTTGAAGCAAAGCGACCGCTCACAGCATATTTAAAATATCACAAATTAGGTATCAGCAGTATTTTTAACCTCGGGGAAGAAATTAACTTAACTTCAAGCAACAGTCATTTTAAGCTTTATTCACATTTAGGTCTAAGTTTAGCTCTTGTGTATCATGAAACCGACTTAAAAAAAATGGATGAATCCGTTATAGGTTGGCCAGAAAAAATAACAAAATATGGTCCTAATCACGAACGTGTCGGAAGTATCGACGTTGGCATAAGTCCTTCTTATAAAATTTCTGATAAGATCTCGCTAAAATTTGATGTAACACTTACTCAAAATTTCAAACAAGAATTTGGTTTTGATGGATTTTGGGATCAAAAGAACAACAAAAGTAAGCGAAGTAACTATTTAACTTTAAGCATCGGTCTTAACTATTACTTAAAAGACCGTAGGAAGCACTCCAAATGGATTTAGCTACACCAAAGTATCTTTCATAAAAAAGAGTGATCTAAAACACTTATGCTTTAGATCACTCCTTCCTTATTTTTAAATCTCAAATGACAGCGCCAAATAACTCCAACAATTAAAATTCTTCTCCTAATTCTTTTAATTTAGTTGTGTTTTCAGCTAATTTCAACTCTTCCACAATTTTATGTATATCACCATTAATGATATTTTGTAAATCATATAATGTCAAACCAATTCTGTGTTCTGTCACACGCCCTTGAGGATAATTATAAGTTCTAATCTTAGCAGATCTATCACCACTAGAAACCAACGAATTTCTTTTTTCAGAATCAGCAGCTAATTTCTTTTCAAGTTCTTGTTCATACAAACGAGAACGCAATACTTTCATTGCCTTATCTTTATTCTTATGCTGTGATTTTTGATCCTGACATTGCGCCACTAAACCTGTAGGAACGTGTGTTAAACGCACCGCAGAATACGTAGTATTTACAGATTGACCTCCTGGTCCAGAAGAACAAAAATAATCTACACGAATATCACTTGTTTTTAATTCAATATCAAACTCTTCCGCTTCAGGCAACACCATTACCGTAGCCGCAGAAGTATGTACTCTACCCTGAGTTTCTGTTTGAGGTACGCGTTGCACACGGTGCACACCAGATTCAAATTTTAAATCACCATACACATCCGGTCCGGTAACACTAAAAATGATTTCCTTAAAACCTCCAGAGGTACCATCGCTTACATCCTCTACCTCTACTTTCCATTTTCTATCAGAACAGTACTTTGTGTACATGCGATATAAATCTCCAGCAAAAATACTTGCTTCATCTCCTCCCGTACCAGCTCTAATTTCTACAATTACATTCTTTGCATCTTCAGGATCTTTAGGAATCAGCATAAATTTGATTTTTTCCTCTAATTGAGGTAATCTCGCATTTCCTTCATCCAATTCCATTTTTGCCATTTCGGTCATTTCTGCATCCGAATTGTCAGCAATAATTTCTTTGGCTTCTTCTATATTTGAAACAATAGATTTATATTCATCAGCGATTTTCATCACTGCACTTAAATCCTTGTATTCTTTATTTATTTTTATATAACGTTTTTGGTCAGTCATGATATCCGGCTGGATGATCAAATCTGATACTTCATCAAAACGTTGTTTTACTATTCTTAGTTTATCTAACATTTACTTTAATTTCTTGATTACAAAAATACAATAATTCCTTCAGAATGAAACTAATATTCAAATGTCCCAAATTCACTCTCAATAGTTAGCTTTTTAGAGTCTGCAGCTTCTACTCTACCTATAATTTGAGCATCCACATTAAAACTTTTTGAAATCGCAATAATATCTTCAGCAATGGCTGCGGGAACGTATATTTCCATACGATGTCCCATATTAAATACTTGATACATTTCCTTCCAATCGGTTTGAGATTGCTCTTGAATCAATTCAAACAAAGGTGGTACCGCAAACATATTATTTTTAATAATATGCAGTTTTTCTACAAAATGTAAAATCTTTGTTTGAGCTCCTCCACTACAATGCACCATTCCGTGAATATCTGAAGGCGTATATTTTTCTAATATTTTCTTTATTATAGGCGCATAAGTTCTTGTTGGTGACAAGACCAAACTTCCAGCATCAATCGGAGAATTTTTAACAGCATCTGTTAATTTCATTTTTCCTGAATACACCAAATCTTCTGGAACAGCAGCATCAAAACTCTCTGGAAACTTCGTTGCAAGTTCCTTAGAAAAGACATCGTGTCTAGCGGAAGTTAATCCATTACTTCCCATTCCTCCGTTGTATGATTTTTCGTAGGTTGCTTGTCCAAAAGACTCCAGCCCAACAATCACATCTCCCGAAACAATGTTTGCATTATCAATCACTTTACTACGTGGCATACGCGCCGTAACTGTAGAATCCACAATAATGGTACGTACTAAATCACCCACATCGGCTGTTTCACCTCCAGTTGAATGAATAATTACGCCGTGCTTTTTTAAATCGACTAACAATTCTTCAGTCCCATTAATAATAGCCGATAAAACCTCCCCTGGAATCAAATTCTTATTTCGACCAATAGTAGAGGATAACAGAATATTATCCGTAGCTCCAACACATATTAAATCATCGATATTCATAATTAATGCATCCTGTGCTATACCTTTCCAAACAGAAACATCTCCTGTTTCCTTCCAGTACATATACGCCAAAGACGACTTTGTACCAGCACCATCCGCATGCATGATAACGCAATAATCTTCGTCTCCAGTTAAATAATCAGGAATTATCTTACAAAACGCCTGAGGGTACAAGCCTTTGTCTACATTTTTTATAGCATTGTGCACATCTTCTTTTGATGCTGAAACACCACGCTGACTGTATCTTTTACTTATTTCTGAACTCATCCTTTTTGTATACTATTAAGTTTTGCAAAAGTAAGTATTTTTTAAAAGTAATAAATCAATATTTCAATAATTATACTATTTTTAAGGTAATTATAACTTATTAGAACATTAAAACTAGTATTCTCCGTAGTTCTGAGTTCCTATTTGAACGAGGAAAGAATATATTGGAAAGATATTCCTCAAAAAAGCAAAAAAACAGTAACTAGAACTATAATTTTTAGTGTTACTATTTTCAAATGAAAAACTCTTAATCAAAAAAAAAGCCTGCAAAATGCAGGCTTTAAATAAATATAATTTAATTTTTAACGAGTAAACAATAACTCTCTATATTTCGTCAATGGCCATAATTCATCGTCAACCATAATTTCTAATTTATCACAGTGATAACGAATTTCATCAAAGAAAGGCATAACAACATTACAATATTCTGCTGCTTTTTCTTCCGCATCTTCAATAACATTGGCAACTTTACGTGCACTAATCATTTCATCCACTTTCGCATGAATAACGGCAATATGTTCAGATATTTTTGTGATTAGCTTGATTTGTTCTTCTGCATGAACTTTAAAATTATCTCCAAAGATTGACTTTAAACCAGCAACATTTTCAATAATGGTGTTTTGATAACGAATAGCCGTCGGAACCACATGGTTACCAGCGATATCTCCCAAAACTCTTGATTCGATTTGAATACGAGAAGTATACTCTTCTACTTCAATCTCGTAACGAGCTTCCACTTCTCTTTTATTCATAACTCCCATTTCATCATATAAAGCAATTGCTTTATCAGAAACTTTCACCTTTAAGGCTTCTGGAGTTTTTTTATTATTACTTAATCCTCTTTTCTCAGCTTCAATTTCCCACTCCTTACCATATCCATTTCCTTCGAATAAGATATTTTTAGACGATTTAATATACTCTCTTAATACATTAAATATTGCTTCATCTTTTTTAAGATCTTTATCAGCAATTAATGCATCCACTTCCAATTTAAACTCCTTTAATTGTTTCGCAACAATGGTATTTAAAACAGTCATTGGATTGGCACAGTTAGCCGTAGAACCTACTGCTCTGAATTCAAATTTATTTCCTGTAAATGCAAAAGGAGAAGTACGGTTACGATCTGTATTATCTAATAATATACTAGGTATTTTCCCTACAACGTTTAACTTAAGATCTGTTTTTTCTTCAGGAGACAATTTACCATCAGTTACATTTTCAAGATCTTCTAACACTTTGGTTAATTGCTGACCAATAAACACAGAAATAATGGCAGGTGGTGCTTCATTAGCTCCTAATCTGTGATCATTACTTGCAGAGGCGATAGCTGCTCTTAATAACTCTTCGTTTTCATATACCGCTTTTATGGTATTGATAAAGAAAGTCAAAAACTGTAAATTACTCATTGGAGTTTTACTAGGAGCCAATAAATTAACCCCTGTATTTGTAGACAAAGACCAGTTATTGTGTTTACCCGAACCGTTTACACCAGCAAATGGTTTTTCGTGCATTAAGACTTTAAAATTATGACGTGCTCCCACTTTACCCATCACATCCATTAATAAGGAGTTGTGATCTACTGCTAAGTTAGACTCTTCATAGATAGGTGCCAATTCAAACTGATTTGGAGCCACCTCGTTATGACGCGTTTTAACAGGTATACCTAATAACATACATTCGGTTTCCAAATCACGCATAAAGTCTAAGGCTCTACCTGGAATAGATCCAAAATAGTGATCATCTAACTGTTGCCCTTTTGCCGGAATATGCCCAATAAGCGTACGTCCTGTTAATGTAATATCTGGACGACTTGCAGCCAATGCCTTATCAATTAAAAAATATTCCTGCTCCCAACCTAGGGATGCGGTAACTCTTTTAATGTTTTTATCAAAATATTTACATACATCGCTAGACGCTTTATCTACCGCTTGTAATGCACGTAATAATGGTGTTTTATAATCTAATGCTTCCCCTGTATAAGAAACAAATACTGTAGGAATACACAAAGTAGTACCGTATATAAATGCCGGAGATGTAGGATCCCATGCTGTATAACCACGAGCTTCGAAAGTATTTCTTATTCCTCCGTTTGGAAAACTAGATGCATCTGGTTCTTGTTGTACCAATTCGTTACCTCCAAATTTCTCAATAGCCATTCCATTACCCACTGTTTCAAAAAAAGCATCGTGCTTTTCTGCAGTTCCACCAGTTAAAGGCTGAAACCAGTGTGTATAATGTGTTACACCTTTTTGCAATGCCCACTCTTTCATAGATGATGAAATTTGATCTGCAATTTTTCGATCAATTTTCTTTCCTTTATCTATGGCATCCAATACCCCATTACGAGCATCTTTTGTTAAATATTGGCGCATTGTATTTTCATCAAATACATTCTCTCCAAATACATCAGAACGCTTTCCTCGTTCGTCAACAAATACTGGTTTTCTGTTTAGGGCTTCATTTAAAGCTTGAAATCTAAGTTTTGACATTGTAAAGCTGTTTTATTTACACAATTAAGATGCAAATCTACACATTTTTACAACACCACAAAAAGAACCCCTGTTTTTTATAGGGCACAATATGCATTATTACATATTTATAAAAATTACCCCTCTCAAATTTAACATAAGACTATGAAAAATCCGTGATAATAATAATATTATAAATAAAAATCAAATAGGAAGCCAGCAAGAATAATCCTTCTCTCCAACCTAATTTCATATATTTTGGCACAAAAACAAGCGGAAGCACCATCAGAGATACTCCGAGCATCCAAAAAATATCCATTTCCAACAATCGGGGGTCAGATACTTTTATAGGAATAATCATAGAAGTGATTCCTAAAACTGCCAAAATATTAAAAATATTAGAACCTATTAAATTCCCTAACGATATTGCTTTTTCCTTTTTTATGATAGCAATTACTGAAGCCGCCAATTCCGGAATACTGGTTCCAAGAGAAACAATGGTAACTCCAATAACACTCTCGCTAATTTGATAATAAGCTGCCATATTTATAGCACCCGCAATTAAAAGTTCCGATCCACCATACAAAGCAAGACCTCCCAAAACAAAATATAGTATATCCTTATATAAAGGAGTTGTAATTCCGTCTTCCGGAATCTCATCTGAAACAACATTTTTTTTAAACTTTAATAGGTACACCAAAAACACGATTAAAGCAACAAATAAAATACCTCCTTCATAACGCTGTAGCTCCCCATCAAAAACGATAAACAAATACAACAATACTGATGCTAACATCATAGCAGGCCAATCCGTTTTATAAAAACTTTTCTCAACACTTATAGTGGATAGTACAATAGTGATACCTAGAACCAATCCAAGGTTAGCGATATTAGAACCTATGACATTACTAAAGGCCAAATCCGTACTTCCATTTAAAGCTGCATTTACACTCACTATTAGTTCTGGCGCAGAAGTAGCAAAAGAAACCACGGTCATACCAATTACTATTTTAGGAATATTTAAACGCAATGAAAAACCAATAGCCGCTTTTAGCAACCAATTTCCACCAGCAATCAAAACAATTAATCCTCCAATAATATAAAGCAAATCCATAAAAATATTTTAGCTGCAAATATATGTGTTTTATCACTGTTAAATACAACAATTTCTTTGTTGAATTTCATTTAGAAAAAGACGGTAATGCCGTTATTATCCAAAAACGACAATCAAACCTCCTTTACTCCTATAAAAGAAGCATAAAAAGCCCTTTACTTAGTTTCATTCTAAAACCATTAACAAAGAATCATATTACAATATAAAACTTTTAGCTAGACAACTGTTTCAGTCTACAAATCATTTTAATCATTTTACTTATCATTCTACAAGTACTTCTATTAATACCCCTATTTTCTCTTGGAAGTATGATTTCTAAGTTACTATCTTAAATAAAGAATTAGTACTAAAACAGAATTATTAACCTTAAAACACCTTTAAATGACACTTTTATTATTCATATTATCACTTATTAGTAAAATCGTTGAATATATCGTAAACCTATTTTTATAATCCTTAAAACCAATCTATTATGTTAACAACCATCGGAATATTACTATTAATTACGGGAATAATCTTTTTTATTCTTAAAACAATGCTAAAAGACAATAAACACTTAGAATGGGTCTCTAAAAAGCGTAGTATCCAAACCATTCTATTAGGTGGAGTCCTCAGCGTCATATCAGGTATGTTCTTCTATGCAGAACCAGGAACAGCCTATGCCGTACAATACCCATGGGGAAGTCAAAAAGCAATTTTTAATCAAGGTATTCATACAAAAATGTGGGGGCGTTTAATCCCTATACAATTTGAAATGCCCATTAAATATGTCATCCCAAATTCAGAAGGAACACTGGGGGACCAAAGTAAATATGCTTATGTAGACATAGCTAGACATTGGGAGTTTAACGATGCCGTAAAAGGCAGAATTGCTACTTCTATTGTCATCAGTATAAAAACAGACGACAATGAGCAATTTTTATCCGTAGCAGACAGAAATAAAACTGAAAAAAACCTCATTAGATCTCGTATTATCCCAAATATAGATCAATCTATAAAGAATACTTGTAAATTAATGGCTGCACAAGATTACATCTCTGGTCAAGCCGCAGATTTTGACAGGTATTTTCAAGATCAATTGGAAAATGGCATGTATGTATTAGAGCAATTTAACAATCATGAAAGACCTGACATTATTGGTGATACAAGTGTCGTTAGAACAATTATAAATAAAGAATCACGTCAAAAAAGATTCCAAATCAAATATAGAAATGGTAAACCAGTACGAGTAAAAGGGAATTCGTTAAGTTCATATGGACTCACCGTAGTGCAAGCCGTAGTAAATGAAATAGACTGGGAACCTACTTTTGACAAGAGATTACAATTACAAAAAGAAGAGGTCGCTCAAACGCAGTTAGAAAAACAACAAGCTGAACGTGAATTCTATCGTGCACAAAAAGAAAAAGCGAAAGGGGAAGCTAACAAGGCACAAGAGCGTGCCCGATTAGAAAAAGAACAAATTCAACAAACAATCGCAGCAGAAACCAAGGCAAAAGTAGCCGAATTTAATTTAGTTGAAGAAAAGAAAAACTATGAAGTTGCTATATATAAGGCAAAAACAAGAAAAACATTAGCCGATGCTCAAGCCTACGAAAACCAAAAACTTGTTAGTGCAGGTTTAACACCACAGGAACGCGCAGAATGGAACTTTAAAACATCTGTAGGTGTTGCTGCCGAATTAAAACAATTACAACTACCGAGCACCTATATTGAAAGCGGAAGCAGCAATAATAAAGGAAATTTATTAGAATCGCTAATAGGAGCTGAACTTGCAAAAAAAATGATACAAACCCCTAATAAATAATTGCAATAAAAAATTTTAGTCAAAAAATAAAGCGATGCTATACTAAACGGCATTGCTTTTAATTTAATATACTCAAAACGAAGTAAATAATACTTATATTTGCATTTACAAGTAATAATTCCTCCAACGAACACTAATCATGAAGAAAAAAACTTTCCAACTTATTGCAAAAATCAACAAAATAATTTGCCCAAGTTTTACCCGTAAACAACTGGACATGAGTCAAGCAAAAAAATGGCAATTGGCAATTATTGGATATCGCTATTTTATTACAAAAAACAGTTTGTAGATTCAAAAAAAGACATATCTTTGCAACCGAAAATCGGCCTCGTAGCATAACTGAATAGTGCACTTGATTACGGCTCAAGAGGTTGGAGGTTTGAATCCTCCCGAGGTCACGATTAAAAAGCAAGCTAATATTAGCTTGCTTTTTTTATGCTTAAAAATATCATTCTTCAAAATAATTTTTGACACCATTTCTTGACTTCATTCTCTATAATTTTATCCTTGATTTTTTTTCAAATTCATAGAATATCGCACTAAAAAACCCTAAAACATCAAATAATTAAAAAATAAATTATATATTTGTAACAGTAGTTTATTGATATTATTTAGTTTCCCTACAATAAATACCTCATTTTAAAACTAAATTGACCCCGTCATTTTAACTCAGCGAAAGCAATCCTTTACAAATTTTCAAAAGATTACATTAGTCATAAATATAAATTTTATCTAATTGTAATTCTGATTTATAGCTCATCATTACCTTCCCTGTAATGATTAAGAACAACTCCATAACGAGTACCCAATTAGCACCCCAAAAATAAACTAACAGATTAAACACATTTGTAGACTTTTTCGTCTATCGAATAATTGACTTTAATTTGAACGAACATTACTCCTCTCAGTAATGATTAAGAACAACTCCATAACGAGTACCCATTAGTACCCCAAAATTAAACTAACAGATTGTACGTATTTATAGGCTTTATTGTTTATCCAATAACCGACCCTATTTCATACTGAATCTGTTTCAGGTGTCTAACCCAAATTGAAGGACTATGAAAAAAATTACGCTCCGAATTAAAGAAATTTTATTTGTTATTTTTTTATTTCTTATTACTAGTATACATGCCCAGATAGGTTCAGGTACTGCACCTGTTGATCCACCAACTGGAGGATTTAATATCAATGGAATTCTCAAAGCTAACACAAGTATTGGCGATTGGGTAAACGGAAGTGGCGCAGGTGACTTTGTCCTGAATGACGATGGAACACCTATAGATCCTTCCACTACATTTCACTTAATAGATTTATATAATAATGCATCAGACAACATGTTTGATGGTGGTTTAAAAATTGATGATAACCCAAATTCAATGACATGGTCTCTTGGACAACCCAACGACAAAACAGACATGAACAATGCATTGATACACTTTACATCCGACACCGATGGAAATATTTGGATTGTTTTTGCAGCGGACCGTACAGGGAGCGCAAGCAGTAGCGCGTATATGGATTTTGAGTTTTTACAAACTGAAACAACTATAGCAGGTAATGGTTTCACTACATCTGCTCCTAACTCAACAGGAGGACGAACAGAAGGAGATTTTATTTTAACCGTTTTTTTTGAAAATGGTGTTGCCAATTTCGATATTCAACAATGGGAAAACGATGGAGGTACTTGGGAATACAATTCCATTTTCTCTTCACTTCCTGCTAACTCAGTGTATTCAGCAGGAAACACATCAACTGTCCAAGTACCATATGATGTATTTGGCATAAACGAATACCCTCCTAACATGTTCATGGAATCGGCGGTAAATTTAACCGAGGTTCTACAAGGTATTGCCCCTTGTACAAATATCAAAGTAAAAACTATTTTTGTCAAATCAAAAACATCTACTTCTGCTAGTGCACAAATAAAAGATTTTTTCACTCCGTTACAAGTCGATTTTCAGTTAGTTACACCTGGAGGAAATATTACTGGAGCAAACGCTGTCTGTAACGGTGATACCAGTGGGACACTCACATTAACCAACCATGTAGGTACAGTGGATAAATGGCAAAGTACGACAACTCCATTTACTACTTGGACAGATATTGTCAACACATCAACAACACACACTTCAGCTCCATTGACCGAAACAACAAAATTCAGAGCCGTTGTTAACGGAACCTGTGGATTGGTTAATTCTAATCCTATAACAATAAACGTAACCCCCAATCCAACTGTCTCCGTAAATGACGACACTATCTGTGCTTCAGATATTTCAGGATCACTTACAGCGACGCCATCGGGAGGAACAAGTCCGTACACTTACGCATGGACAGGAGCTGACGGATTGACGCCGACGACACAAACTATTACGCCAAGCGTGGCAGGAAGCTACACCGTAATTATAACAGATGCCAAAGGATGTACTGGAACAAATAGCGGAACGTTGACAATCAATTCCAATCCAACCGTTTCCGTAAATGACGACACTATCTGTGCTTCAGATGTTTCAGGATCACTCACTGCGACGCCTTCAGGTGGAACAGGTCCCTACACCTATGCATGGACAGGAGCTGATGGACTGACTCCAACTACACAAACTATTACGCCAAGCGTGGCAGGAAGCTATACCGTAATTATAACAGATGCCAAAGGATGTACTGGAACAAATAGCGGAACATTGACGATCAATCCTAATCCTACCGTTTCCGTAAATGACGACACTATCTGTGCTTCAGATGTTTCAGGATCACTCACTGCGACACCTTCAGGTGGAACAGGCCCGTACACCTATGCATGGACAGGAGCTGATGGACAGACTCCAACTACACAGACTATTACGCCAAGCGTGGCAGGAAGCTATACCGTAATTATAACAGATGCCAAAGGATGTACCGGAACAAATAGCGGAACATTGACGATCAATCCTAACCCAACCGTTTCCGTAAATGACGACACTATCTGTGCTTCAGATGTTTCAGGATCACTAACCGCAACGCCTTCAGGTGGAACAGGCCCGTACACCTATGCATGGACAGGAGCTGATGGACTGACTCCAACAACACAAACTATTACGCCAAGCGTGACAGGAAGCTATACCGTAATTATAACAGATACCAAAGGATGTACTGGAACAGATAGCGGAACGTTGACGATCAATCCAAACCCAACCGTTTCCGTAAATGACGACACTATCTGTGCTTCAGATATTTCAGGATCACTTACTGCGACACCTTCAGGCGGAACAGACCCCTA
>Ga0209292_1002314_pt1 | contig 22026 bp, 20 predicted proteins | sample GOMGulsemesocosm_2_FD_184634 | JGI IMG/M metagenome (GOLD analysis project Ga0209292, IMG submission 184634) | Methane-oxidizing microbial communities from mesocosms in the Gulf of Mexico - GOM9C Gulf of Mexico (SPAdes) (version 2) | ecosystem: Environmental > Aquatic > Marine > Cold seeps... | reverse complement strand
ATTTCGGTAAGTGACTTCCATATACATAAAAAATAATTTCAGGTGCTTTCACCAGTAATAACGGTGCGACTTGTTCAACAAAAAACTCAACAGCTTCAACATTAGGCGCATGTTTATAACCGCCAAGAAAGGCGATCCCTTCTCTTTCTTCAAAAGAATAACCTACCGTTTTATCTTCTAGAACCCAAGGACAAGAAAAAACCTTATTCGATTCGAGTAAATGCGATGTAATAACAGCACGTTCAACATCGGTGTAAGACAAAACAACGTCTACTTTGTGCATTACTGCTAATTCACGTTTGCGTGTTTCAGCGGAATGTTCAACTGCTTTTAAATCATTTTCTCGTAATGCCATTCTCAGTTCACGCAAAAAGTGCAAATCGGCGTTATTGAATAAAATAGGAATCGCGGCATTAATTTTCTTAATTATGGGAAGTGTGTTTTCAGCAACGTGATAACGCGTAATATATACAGCGTGAATATTAGGAGCATATGTTTCAATAACGGCAGACAGCGAGGTGAAAAATGGGGCATAAAGTACTTGTACGCCCATTTTTTGCAAAAACGTTGTTTTTTCAGTGTTATATTTTATCTGTAAATCTGCAAATATAACGTCAAAACCTAAAGACTGTATAAGTTTAATTTCTTGAATTGCCGCGTAAGAACCTGCATCTTCTTTAGCTGAAGGTACTGCATGGTCAATTAATAAAACACTTTTTTTTTTACTCTTATCAAGAGAAGGAGCTTTAGGTTGAGTAACGGCTAAACCATTTATCGCTATCACCTCTGACTGAGGTGAATACACTATATTCAGCCCTTTATCTCGAGCAAAAGACAAACTATTAACGTTTAATGATGAAAGTAAGGAATATTTATTGTTGGGTTTTTGAAGTTCAATAAAAAATGAGGTTTTTACACACCATACAGATGACAAAAACTTATTTTCTTTTTTACGATAACAAACAGCAGGGGCGTTAGAATGAACACGCTGCTCTGTATCCCAATTTGTACCATTAATATCTATAAAAGTTGCAGGTATTAAAACCTCGCCTTCTAATGAAGTATGTTTAGGTGTTGTTATATCAGGTGTATTTAACGTTTGATTAAAAGGTTCTATAAGTTCGTCTAACCACCACGATGTTACTTCAATGGGTTCATTGATAAAAACCGAGTACTCTCCTTTAGCTTCTCCTTCGAAAGTAGAAAACAACTCATTGAAGTTAACCGTTTTATAAATAGAAACGATATTACAATTAATATTATTCTCTTTAAGTAAAGCCTCTAAAGTTACCTTTTCATCATGTTCAACAACGATGAGCAACTCAAACTTATTAATATTAAAGGCTAAAATTAATGATGTTACTGTTGAGAGAAAACATTGATCACTTTGATAAACACCAAAGTTTATAAAAACACTAACATCAACTTTTTCAGCACTGTCATACCCTAAACTTACCGGGTCGTTCTCATTCATTAAATAGCGATAAGCCGAAGTAGCATTATCAATGCAATTGTTTTCAGAAGCGTGCTTACATTGTAAGCCTAATGATTTATGACGATGACGCTCGACAAAAGAACTCGCTAGTTCATCAACCATTGTATCTTGTGATAAAGACTGGTTTAACGGTTTTACGCGTTTTGCGATCCAAACAGGGGCTGGATCGCCAACGAACTCGATAGAAAAAAAGTCATGTAGATTATCAATAATATCTAGAGGAATAGTTACTTGTAGGGTATTTTCACCCGCAACCAAATTAACAGAAATAAGCGCAATACATATCGAACCATAATTCAATGACAACGGCCCATTAACTATAGCCATTGAACTATTGACTAAAAAATCAAAGTGATATGCAGATTGATTAACTAATGTAAAACTGACTATATTTTCTTGCTTACTAACGCTAAATTCTGTGTATTCTATGGGCTGTTGATACTTATCTAATAAGCGAATTACCTTACCCGCGGTTTGCTGATAAGTTAACCCTAAATTAACCGAAAAAGCATGCTGGCCATTGTCAAAGCCCGCAGTTGCTAAATCTTCACGGTAATGATTAGCAACACTGTCAGCAATAATTCTGCCGTCTAATTCTACATAAAAATGGAGAGACTCTTCGAATAACGAACTATCGTAAACCCAGCCAGTTAAAATGCCCGAGGTAAAATCGTCAATTACCGCTTTAATTGAGTTTGTATTATTCGCTTTCAAAAACACTTTCCATATGATTAATTCGTCTTATTTAAGTGTTAGAAAGACGTTTTAATAAAACCTGCTCTATGACACTAATTCGAACAGACAATTCAGCAATGCTATTTATTGCCACATTCAATTGACCATTAACAGCAAAGTCGTCTTCATTCATACTTTTATTGCTTGAAACAATATCTTCTTTCAACGAATCTAATTTATCGGTAATACTTTGAGTGAAATCTAAAATTTCACTTGAAAACTCTTCTTGATACTTCGCATTTTCTCTAGATTCGGTATCCGTGACTAAAGTGAATGACTCATTATCAGCGTCGACACCATCAACAAATAACTTACATTCACATTCATTGTGTGGAAATAGGCTCAAATTCGGCGTTAACGTAAAAGCATAAGTACCGTCGCCTATACCTGCATCAGTAAGATCTTGTCGGTATTCGTTAGCTAACCCACAGGCAACAACCGTATCACCACATCTGATTTCTATTTTTGCCCGATAAGTGCTATTTTCAGGGTTGAATACCCACCCTGCGACTTTATCAATAGAACTTTGGTCAAGTTGAATTCTATAATGTTCAATGTTTGTTTGATTTAACACTTCAACTTCGGCTTTAGCCTGAGCTGCTTCTTCTGTTTCCGCACTCGCCTGCACTTGCTCATAGGGCAGTTCAGTTTCTGCTTTAATGCCATCTATATAAATATCAACGGTAGACAATGTACTCTTAACTAATTCATTATCAGGGGTGATTGCAAAAGCATAATGGCCACTGCCAATCTTAGCGTCTAATAAATCTTGACGAAAACCATCGGCAATAGACGACCATAAAACGGTATCCCCCGAGCGAACTTCAACTTTAGCGCTATTACTTTTCTTAGCTGAATTATAAGCCCAACCAGATATTTTCTCAGAATTAAGACAGTCTACATTCCATTTGTATTTTGCAAGCTTGTTGTCTTTATTTCTTAATCTACTTAACATTTCAATTTCTCTTTATTTAAGATCTTCGCCAAAATACCATTTACTGTGCAAATGTACGTTTGAATGAACTAATAATTCTTCTTTCGACAACCAAATATATTTTTGATGCTGTGAATGGGGCAACTTTTCAATATTGATATCTTCCATTATTTTATAACCCAAAACCACATAATGTGTTGAAATAGCATCATCAAATACGCAGTCGTCATAAAAGTGTTCATATACACCAAGGTGCTGGGCATTGCCTCTAAGAAAATCGATACCTAGTTCTTCTTTTGCTAACCTTATAAAAGCATCATCCAACGTTTCGTTTTTTAAAACGCGTCCGCCAGGTACAAACCAAAAACCCTTAGCTGGTTTATTATTTCGTAAACCCAACAAATATTGACCTTCGCTATTTCTTATAATTAAATCAATAGAAATTAAGGGGGTAGCATCAATAATTTGTTCAAACACAACTTTATCTAAAAACATAACATAAACCAACTAACCATGAAAACTTAAGATTCATAAAGCAGACTTAAAACCAGTTCAATTTTAACTTCTAAAGTTGTTTTGATTTTCTAAAAACCACTGGTAACTATTCGTTAAACCGTCTTCTAAAGAATAACTATACTTCCAACCCAAACTGGCTAGCCTATCAACATTCATTAATTTTCTTGGTGCTCCATCGGGCTTACTTGGATCCCATACTATATTGCCTTCAAAGCCAGTAACTTTAGACACTGTCTCAACTAATTCACGAATAGTACAATCAACGCCTGTACCTACATTTATATGGCTCAGCATAGGGGAGGTGTTAGCGTCATAAATTGCTTTGTCTAAATCCATAACATGAATTGAAGCAGCGGCCATATCGTTAACATGTAAAAATTCACGCATAGGTTTACCACTGCCCCATGCAATAACTTCTGGATCATTATTTAACTTAGCTTCATGAAAACGACGTAATAACGCAGGAATAACATGCGAATTTTCCGGATGAAAGTTATCATGCGGGCCATACAAGTTAGTAGGCATAACGCTACGATAATCTCGTCCGTACTGACGATTATACGATTCACATAACTTAATACCCGCTATTTTAGCAACAGCATAAGGTTCATTAGTTTCTTCCAATGTACCTGTAAGCAAAGCAATTTCTTGCATTGGTTGCTCTGCAAGTTTTGGATAAATGCATGAAGAACCTAAAAACAGTAATTGTTGAATACCCGCTAAATGTGCAGAATGAATAATGTTACATTCAATCATCAGATTTTCATAAATAAAATCAGCAGGGTAAGTATTGTTTGCGTGGATACCACCTACTTTAGCTGCTGCTAAATAGACTTGTTCAATCTTTTCAGCGTCAAAAAAGTAACGTACCGCTTGTTGATTAGTTAAATCTAATTCACCACGGGTACGTACAATTATTTCTGCATTTTCTTGTGCTTCTAGTTGACGAACAATCGCCGAACCAACCATGCCACGATGACCAGCTACAAATATTTTTCTCATTATGATTTTTTGTCCTTGAAAACTTTTTAAGTAAAATGTTGTTGCATATATTTATGGAAATATTTTTCCATTGTATCTTTATTTTGAAGACAAATTATACCGTTTTGTTTCTGGGGCTGATGCCTTTTGGTATCATGAATGATATCAACAGGTACTTCTATACCAACATCTTTAATTAGATAAGAAACCTCTTTTTTTCCTTGGTTGCCCATAATAGATTCAGCTATAAAAGTGTGGTCTGTATGTTTTTCTAATGACCTTTGGTAGTTATGTTGCTGCTTTTTTAAAAACAAAATAGCAGCTTCAATTTCTTTTTCGGTAATTAAAACCTTAAAGTTTGTATGGAGTTTTAATGCTTTTTCAATATCACTCCCCCATAAACCCGACTTCATCGCTGTGGCAAAAGAAAATACCTGATCAAAAAAAACATTTCTTTTTATATAATAAATTTTATCGAATTCAAAATATTCAAAAATATTTATGTTGTAATTAGTTTTCCAAAACTCATACTGGTGTATGTGAACATTCAAAATAAATGTCCCTGTTTCAGGATTAAATAAATTATAAACCTGATCTAAATACGCAAAAGGTTCAAAGTTTTCACCTGTTATTTTTTGATAGGCAATACAGTACTTGTTGTGAAGCCATTCACGGAAAATACTTTTCCCAGCAATAAAGCTTAATTTGTCAGAGAGCAATGTAGAACCAACACGAGGCGTAGAAACTAGCGCGATCTTGTGTATAGCTTGATTATTATCAGGATTGGCTTGAAAAAAATTTTCTTGTATATCCTCATGAAACAACTTGCCAATATAATCCATTGCCCTTGATCTTACCTGCTCAACTGACTCGTTAGGTTTGCTATTATTCATGTATTGTAAAATCTCATACTCATTATTTCTTCTTAAATGTACGAAATTCATAATTTACACCAATAATGCGCTCATCCAGTTTAAGTGTTGGACAGTACTGGAAGTCACCCGTTTTGTCCCAAAGTGAATCATGATGAAATCTAGTATTATTCCCACAATGAACACCGGAACCATCATGACCAATGTTTTGTACTAATGATTTTTTCGGATAGACTGTCATAGTACCATCAAGCACTTGTCTATACATACACCGAACATCGGCTGCATCTAAAGTACCCTCGACTTCTCTTTTAATCATACTTAATACATCAGGTCCAAACCTTTTAAAAATATCCTTATCTTCAACTAGTTCAAATTCTTGGGGATCAATTTTTTCTTTGAACGAAGCGACTGTCCGTGTAAATATTCCACTTCCCCATGCACTGTACCTAGCCATACAAAACATATCTGAATCTAAATCTGTAGGTATATTAATTGGAGGGCAGTAACCAACAATACTCAGTACTCTATCGTCATTTTTGTAAAAATTGATAGCTCCATTCATAAAGGATAGGAAACCAGGAGCGGAAACGATATCATCTTCAAGAAATATAATGTTGCCGAATCGCTCTACCATTTCGCAAACAGCAGATAGCGCATTTGCTACCCCTCCATAATTTTCTTTTCTCTCAATGATATGTACACTTTTAAAACCATTTATTGAATGGGCGTATTCTCTAACAGTTTCCACCTGTTTTACATGTTCAGATGTACTTGCTGCATCGCTATATACATATAACTCAGTACTCTCAACTAGAGTATTATTTTTTAGAGCTTCAATACACTCTTTAAAGTGTTCAATTCGTGTATATACAGATACACAAACTGGAATACATTCTTCAGTTTTCTTTCGAAACACTTGAGATAAATATCTTAAAATCATTTTACATTTTTCCCCATGACTCATCCAAAATTTGGTATGCAAAAATTTAATACTTTTTTATAACGTCACAAATTGAAACTTATTGAGTAGGTGCTATTTAACTATACTTACTTATATTCAATCTATATAACCTAATACATGAAAATTTTTATCACAATTTACAGACCTATTTCTACAAATATCATTATTAAACCCTATAACTAACTGAAGTCCTTTTGTAGTAAATAGTATAGGGGATTCCCCCTGCTTACGTATTTATTCATTATTGCCTCTGGATACTTAAATATTTAACAGAGTATTTAACTTTTTATCAACAACTCTGTCTAATAAACTTCATAACTGGGTTTTGTTATTTTTTTAGCTGGGTTTCCAATATACCCCCTCCACTTATCAGTATCCCCTGTCAAACTTGAACTCATCCCTAACAAAGTACCTTGCGCAACATGTGTATAGTCTCTTATTGTGGAATTAGCACCAAAAAAACAATGCGACTCTACAATACAATTTCCACATAAAACCACATTAGAAGTGAAGAATACGTGATCTTTAATTTCACAATGATGATTAATACTATTACCAGTACAAATCACTACATTGTTACCAATTTTTGTAAACGGTGAAATAATATTGTCCTCTAGAATAAAGCAATTTTCCCCTACTTCCGTGCCCGGGTACAATATTGTTCTACTGCTAATGTAAGAAATACATTTATAACCTTTAGTTTTTGTATTATTATAAATATTCTCTCTATCTCTATTCATATTCCTCGCTGTCATTGGAATAAAAAATTTGTAGTCCTTAACACTAAAAATATTTTCAATACTCTCAAATGGGATTACAGGTAACCCTCTAAAAGTAGACTCGGTTATAAACTTTTGATGAACCGAAAAGGCAACAACGTCATGCTCAGAGTCATTTTCAAGATAAAAATGCGCTAACTCTGCATTATCTAAAATACCAAATATTATAATTTTAGCCATCAGTCTAACCTGTAATTTTGAATAAATGCTTCAATATTTTTTCTTGAATTAAACATCAACACATCTAATATTGATAGCCCTCCAATAAAGTCATGTTCGAATTGACGATATATTGGAAGCTCACCATTTATAAACTTAAGTTCGATATTATTTTCTAAAAACGAAGTTTCATGATAAAGTTTCTTACCTCCAGAAGCATTAATATAAATTGAAGCACTTTCTTTTAAGCAAATATCTATAATTCTATTCTCCCCTTTCAATTCAGAATTTCGATAAATAGTAGATGAAGGGATAATCTCGGTTGTTATACCCAAATATTGGCAAATAACCTTTAAAGCATTTGTTACATAATCGGAGATATTATTAGCTTTATAACGAAATATTTCTTCAATCAAGCTACTCGCTTCATGAAAGTAAGGAGCCTCCTTGTAGTTCATATTAATACTCATTGATAATTTTCGCTGCCATTCCTGAGACTCAACCATTTTTATTTTATTAATTTTTCTATTTTGACTGGCTTTTATTAGGGGGACTGAAAACAAAAAAGGTTGGCCATCTATAAGTAAATTGTTTCGATTAATCCATCCTTTTTTAATAAAGTTTACATCATCATAAATTATAAATTTGTCCACTGCCTTTATAAGTTGAAAGTAGCCAATATAGGGTAAAAAATATGGTTGCATTATTGCTAGCTTCATATCACTTATACTTCCGCTATTAATTGGATAACATGTCTTACATTCTCAAAAGATAAATCAGGATAAATAGGTAAACAAATCACAGCTAAAGCTCTTTCATGCGCTACAGGAAGATTGTTTTTACTTGAAGAAGCATAACCTTCATAAACAGGAAAAGATGATGTTAAAGGATAGAAGTATCGCCGGACAAAAAAACCATTGTTTTTCAATTTATCATACAGGTCATCACGATCTAACAAATAGCTCGATTGTACGAATATAGGAAAATAAGCATAATTTTTTTTACTTTGCTTTGAATTTGACAAGCACTGAATTCCCTTAACACCACCAAGCCCTTGGCGGTACAATTCATCAATCCCTTTTCTTTTATCCATTGCCGTATCAATATAATTTAATTGAACAATGCCCAAAGCAGCATTTATCTCTGGCATTTTTGCATTTAAACCTAAGCCATCAATTTCTAGCTCATTTACAAAACCAAAATTTGTCAATTTCGTTAATTTGTTTTTAGTTAGTTCATCATGACAAATTATAGCTCCACCTTCAAATGTATTAAAAACCTTAGTGGCATGAAAACTAACAACTGACAAGTCACCAAAATCAAGTAAACTTCGTCCGTTGTGCTCCACTGCAAAGGCATGCGCAGCATCGTAAATAACTTTAAGGTTATACTTTTTTGCAATATTATCTATTGCAAATACATCGCAGGGATTTCCATAACAATGAACCGCCAATATTGCAGATGTATTGTCAGTAATTGCTTCTTCTATTTTTTTGGGGCAAATATTAAGTGTAATGGGGTCAATATCGACAAATACTGGTGTGAGTTTATTCCAAATCACAGAGTGAGATGTAGCGATGAATGTATAAGGAGTGGTAATAATTTCACCAGTTAAATTTAACGATTGCAAAGCAGTTATCAAGGCTAAAGTCGCATTACTAAAAAGTACAACTTCTTTAACACCTAGGTAATCTTTTAACGCGCAAGTAAATTGTTCATGAAAAGGCCCATGGTTGGTCAAAATTTTACTGTCCCAGATACTTTCAATATAAGGGAGAAAATCTTCAATCGGAGGAAGTGAAGGTTGTGTTACGAATATTGGCTTTTTCTTCATTGACATTATTATCAGTATAATTGCGGTTGCTTCACATACATAAATTCATCAGCATATATCTACAAATAAATATAGAGTTCTAGCATGCCCCATCTGTGATGGACGGCATGCTAACTAAAACTTACTCTTTAGCTACCGAAACATTATAACCATGCTGCTTTAAAATAGCATGCTGCTTGGCTTTACCTAAATCATGTTGCACCATTTCAGCACACATCTCTTCAACAGTAATTTCAGGTATCCAACCAAGCTTAGCCTTAGCTTTACTTGGGTCACCCAATAAAGTTTCTACTTCTGCTGGTCGGAAATAACGAGGGTCTACTTTAACAATTACATCACCAATATTAACGCCTTGTGCATTGTCGCCTTCAATACCAACAACGGTTGCTATTTCATTAAGGCCTTCGCCACTAAACTCAAGTATTATTCCTACTTCTGCGGCAGACATCCGTACAAATTCTCGTACCGAAATTTGCTTACCCGTTGCAATAACAAAATCGTCTGCTTCTTCTTGCTGGAGCATCATCCACTGCATGCGAACATAATCTTTAGCATGGCCCCAGTCACGTAATGCGTCCATATTACCTAAGTACAAACAAGGTTCTAGACCTTGGGAAATATTAGTAATAGCACGGGTAATTTTACGCGTAACAAATGTTTCACCACGGCGTGGTGATTCATGGTTAAACAAAATACCATTACAGGCATACATTCCATATGATTCACGATAATTTACAACAATCCAGTACGCGTACATTTTTGCAACAGCATATGGTGAACGAGGGTGAAAAGGAGTGGTTTCTTTTTGTGGTATTTCTTGCACTTCACCATAAAGCTCTGAGGTAGACGCTTGGTAAAATTTAGTTTTCTTCTCTAACCCTAAAAAACGAATAGCTTCCAACAAACGAAGTGTTCCCATCGCATCAACATCTGCTGTATATTCAGGACATTCAAAAGAAACGGCAACGTGAGACTGTGCACCTAAGTTATATACTTCATCAGGTTGAACATCATTTATTATGCGCGTTAGATTAGAAGAGTCAGTTAAATCCCCGTAATGTAAGAAAAATTTCGGGTTCTCTTCATGTGCGTCTTGATAAATATGGTCCACACGTTCAGTATTTAATGAAGAAGCACGTCGTTTAATGCCGTGAACTTCATATCCTTTTTCTAAAAGGAGTTCAGCTAAATATGAGCCGTCTTGTCCGGTAACTCCAGTAATTAATGCTTTTTTCATCTTAATTATTCTCATTCTTTAAGTTAGTTCATATTTGAAATATTCTATTTCAAATTCATATAGCTTATTGACTATTGATTCTGTCTCTTCGTCATACATATCTTTTAGGCTTATTGACCTGTCTCTATGTTCTGATTTTAATGTAGGTAAGCTTTTAAGATCAAACTCTACCCCAATTTTATTACAAACATACTCTATATCAACTTTTAAGTTTTCATAGCGAATAAAGTAATCTAATGCTACCTTTCCATCAACTAAATAGGCAGAACTATCATTTTTTGCTCTGCCATTTCGCACCCACTCTCGGAACCTGAGGATGATATCTTCACGAGTTTGGTTATTTTGACTATTAATCGATTTTTCAAAATGAAAAAAAGCTGATACGACTTTATCAAAAGGGTTCCTAACTACAGTAAACTTGAAATACTTATTCCAAACATTAAGTGGCAATTTTTTCATCAATTTGGCTGCAGTCATGTGGTTATAGAAGGTAGCATCACCTCTATTTGACCCCCTATAACCTACAATACCTGTCGTTTCGTTTATATATTCGTCTCTAGCATGAGAAAACTCCCATTCACCATCAGGAAAACAGTACTTTTCAAAAAAAACTTCTACGGAAGTGCCTGCCGTTTTTACTGTTTTGGTAAATATAAAGTTCTTCTTATAGCTTACTAACATCGACTCTCTTCAATTGTAATAATATAAATATTTTTTATGTTTAGCCATGGATATATACCTAACGTTAATAACTCGGAACAAACAAAGTTTCCCTAAAAGAACTATTAACTATGTATAAAACTCACTTTGACTTTTAACTAGGATCACTCAAGCAGCCCTGAATCCCACCACTTGAACTTATACACGCACCATGTACAAACCTTGATTTATCTGAACACAAAAAAACAGCCAGTTCAGCAACTTCTTCGGGTTTAGCTATTCGCTCAAGCGGATGAAATAATTCAAGCTTTTTGTATTCTAATTCTTTTCCTTCAAAGCCCGCCTTTAGCATATTAGTGCTTACGGCAGCAGGTTCTATAGCATTGATCCGTATCTTATTACCTAAATCTATAGCTAAATTTCGAGTTAGTGAACTTAAGCCGGCTTTAGTTGTTGCATAAGCGACAAACTCTTTCTTAGTTTGCGTAGCATGGATACTACTAATGTTAACAACCGCACCTTGATTCCTTTCAAGTTCAGGTAAAAATGCTTGTACCATAAAAAAGGGAGCTGATAGATTCACATTAAAACTCGTATGCCAGTTAGCGCGACTTAAATTACTGGTTGATGCAAGAATTTGTACTGCTGCGTTATTTATTAATGCAGTAATACCAAATCCATTTGTAATATCACTAACTTTAGTCACAAAATTTTCGGCATACCTTTCGTCGATTACAAATTGTTCTAAGTCTAGTTGAACATTTACTACATGCTCTGATTTAGGAGTGTCTAATTCAACAATATCAGTTGCAATCACTTGATAACCTTCATCAACAAACTCTCTTACTAATGCCTGTCCAATACCACCATTAGCTCCGGTAACAAGAACCCAAGCTCTACCTGTATTCATTTACTTAGTCTCTTTTAGAAACATGGCAATTTTGCTTATAGCTTCAAAAGTGGCTCTTCGCACACCTTCTTTTGTATTCGAGCCATTATGAGAACCAAATATACATTGCGGCATATCACGCAGAGGTGATAATTTAGGTAATGGTTCTTCTTCAAATACATCTAAAGCGGCTGCTGAAACATGTCCAGATTGAAGTGCTGATATTAGTGCTTTTTCGTCTATTAATGGCCCACGGGCAACATTAATTACTTTTGCTCCAGCTTTTAATTTTGCTATAGCATCAGCATTTAACATATGGAAGTTATGCTGATTCAAAGCACAAGTAAAAATTAGGAAGTCTAACTCTTCTAGCCCTTCAGGGAAGTTTTTACGAGTAACAAAATCAAAACCTTCATTCCCTTCAACGCCAGGATCATAAACAGTAACATTTACATCAAAACCACTTAAGCGTTTGACTGTACTTCTGCCAATATCGCCAAATCCAACCACACCGACTGTTTTGCCAGCTACACTCATACCTGCAGGCTTAGGCCAACCATGATTTGTACGTATTTCTCGGTCAATATAATATGTTTCTCTGGCTAGACCTAAAAGAAAGGCTAAAGCAACATCTGCGACTTCGCCCCCGAACATATTCGGCGTATTAATAATAGGGATATTTAGCTCTTTACATGCTGCAAAGTCTACGTTGTCAACACCAATACCCCACTTAACTGCAGCTTTTAATTTTCCTGTCAAACCGGCTTCAAAAACCTGTTTGGTTGCAGGGTCGTCACCAATAATCCAACCATCGTAATGCGGGAGTAACTCAATTAATTCTTCTTCAGTTAAGACTTGAGTCGTTTCTGCTGCTACTAGTTCAATACCGAGTGCCGTAGCTTGTTCAACAAATTCTTCAAACATACCTAACATTGGCGGACAGGTAACGAGTACTTTCATCTTATTGTTCATATATAATATCCTTATTCTTTATTGTAATTTGCTAAAGCTGCAACCATATCCCAATCGTGAGGTTCATCGATATCTAAGGACTCTAATGGAGGTGTTATTAACATTAACGGCTTTTTGCCTATACGTGCATTAGTTTTTAAGAATGATTCTTTAGTAAAATAAAACAAACAAGAATTTTCTTCATACCAAGGCTCTAGATCTTGGGTACGTAATAAGTTATCAGGGTCATGATTTACAGCAGTACAGTTTTCACGGTAAAAACGTGTTTGAATTTTATTTACAGTGAACAAAGAGTCCTTATCTGGATTTTCAGCAAGCTTTGTAAAACCACTCTGAATTGTTTCCGAAGAAATTAAAGGATTAGTGGTATGGGTCATTAAGTAGATATCAGCGTCTATAGCCTTAATATCATCAGCTAAAATAAGGTTCATACTTACCATATCACCACATAGTTCAGACTTTCGTTCACGAATAATGACACGCTCACTTTCAACTAAGCCATTTTTAGCTAGAATATGGCGTGCATCTGTGTTTATCACTACGCAATCAATTTCTTTTACCGCTAGTAATGAATCTAAAATCCATCTAAATAATGGTTTACCTGCAAGCTCTCTAAAATTTTTCCCTTTCACACGTTCGCTGTTTGCTTTCATTGGCAATAGAGCCACTACTTTTTTTCTCATAATAAATCTCTTTCTCTAAATCTTTAGGGTAAAAATAATTGTGTTTTCGTTTTGCAGATAATTTTCTTTGCTCGTGATTTCCTTTATATGTGCCCCAATAATGATTAAAGCGAAATAAAATAATCTCTGAAATTTTAGACAAAAACACCTTATCCTGAATAGCCGAGGCAATATCACGTAAAACACCCGATGCAAAAAAACGGAAAAAATCTGGTAGAGTAAAATGTACTTCTGGCATTATCTTTTGCAAAGCGAAGGCCTCTCTTTCATAGCGTATTCTAACTTGTCGCCATGTTTCGTCATGAATATGGTAAACGGAGGCCGAAGATACGTAACCTATTTTATCACCTGTTTCCACCAGCATTTTAGCTAGATGCATGTCTTCTAAACCGGTTAACTCTTCATTGTATTTAAATTTATTCCATGCACTACGCGTTATCGCTGCATTCGCATTGTTGCAGAAAAAACCTTGCTGAGGGAGTTTAGAGTATGCTGGAAACCATTTCTCAAAATGTTTAGATTCTGAATACTTAGTGGTATCTTTACCTTCTTGACGGCCATAAGTATAACTTACAACACCTTCAATGAGTGGTTTACACATATTATCCAACCAATTGATATCGGTTGGTATGCAATGTCCACTAACAAAAAGTAAAAATTCACCTTTTGCAAACTCACAACCAACATTAAGTGAGCGACCAAAAGTAAAATCTTCTTTAGCTATATGAGTAATACTGCAACCATGCTTTTCAGCTATAGCAACTGTTTTATCGGTTGACCCTGAATCAACGATTACAACTTCTAACTCCACTAATTCAGATTTTTGTTTCAATACCTGCGTTAGCAAGCTATCTAAATATTTTTCTTCGTTATATGTACGAATAACTACACTAGCTAACATTTATCTTCCAATTTAAATTTTGGTATTTTTGCACCCTTTACATCTAATTCAACACAAAATATGCTACCTGACAATGGGTATTTTAATAATTCTTCCTTGCTCAGCCCTTCGCGTGCCGTTGTTATAAGTAAATGCTTACCAACTGGCCCGCCGAAACAACAACTACTAGGTTGAGGTACGGGTAATAATATTTGGTCAACTGCAATACCCTTTGTGTCATAACAAACAACTTTACTTCCACCCCATTGGGCATTCCAAACAAAACCTCTTTCGTCGATGGCACCACCATCAGGAGTTGCCTTTGAGGAAGTTAGATTAATAAACTCCTTTTTCTGGAAATATTGTAATTTTCCAGCCTCGATAGGTACCTTATACATTATTTGATCAAAAGAATCACTCAACAAAAATTCGTCTTCATTCAACCAACACATCGTATTTGGAATAGCAATTCCAGTAGCCTGTTTAGTAATTTCCAACTGACTATCAATACTATAAATTTCACCTAAGTGACCAGAGGGTGATTTTTCCATGGTACTAATCCAAAATTCACCAGTTGGACTAACACCACCATCATTGGTTCGCATATTTTCAGCGATAGGTAACTTACACATAATATGAAATTGTTGACTATCTAAGTCATATGAGAATAACGAGGTTTCAGTTGCCAATAATAAACGACCGTCATCACATACCGCTAATGCTGAGGTCATTTCATTTAAAACATGAATAACAGGTTCACCAAACTTACTATGAGGCATTTCAAATAGCTTTTTCTCTATGATATCAACCCAACACCATGATTTTCGTCCAGCATGCCATATAGGGCCTTCACCAAGCGTCATTTTATTATTACATATCAATAAACTCATAAGATACACATTGAATAGTTGTTCTATCCAATCCTTTTTACAATAAAACCAGCAATTTCTAAACAAGATAAATCATAATTAATAATTTTCCCCTGATAAGCTTTTTCACCAACTTTTTCATTTTCTTTACTAAACTTTTCCAAAGATAAACAAACAGAGTGATCTTCAACAAAGACAACCTCTTTTAGGGGAGTAACGATAATCTTATCGTTACTGGCTAACAGTTCAAAACACAAATTTTTTATATTAGAATTTTGCCCTTTTATCGTTAATTGGCCATGGGTATTATTAGAGTTTAATACTAATCCATAAATCCAAAACGCTGAAAAAGGAAAGTTTATTGTAAAATCTATGGCACCTCCAAAAACGGTGGTTTCAATAGTTAATAAAGAGTTAGTGATATGCTTAATTTCTATACTTTCCGATTTAGCAAAACTTAAATCTTTCAAATTAATATACTGAAACTCGTCTAAAGCTTTGTCAGTTAATTTTGGTAGCGCATAACTCAAATTTTCTTTCAGCATTTCAGAACACAAATGATAAATCACTTCAGATTTCAAATGTGCAGCATCTCGATATAAGTCGAAAACGTCTGTCTTAATTACCTTAGAATAAACCGTTAAAGCCTGCCCGAAATCTAGGAATGGAATGTGAAAGGAATCAAATATTTCAACTAAAATATCACTGACTTCATCCGTATGCTTATCATTGGTTCTGCCAGGCAACAGTAAACCGACAAGTAGCACTTTATTAAGTGAACATTTATTGATCAAATCATAATAGTATGACTTAATATGTGAGCTATCGAAAGCGTTAGCTCTTATTGACGCAGCGTCATTAACCATTGATTCAACGAATATAACATCAACTTCATTCCAATCTATTTCGTTAGTTCGGTATGGTAAAAAGCAGCAACTTGATGCTCCTACTGAAAGGTTTTTAATAGAGGTGTATAAACCTGAATCTCTGAACGCTTTAATATACCCGTCAGATATAATACCGTTTGAGGTCCCTATAACAGTTGCTTTCATTTACTTACCTTACCCACTTATTTTTCATCTTTTCTATATCATTTTCAGAATAGAATGACGTTATTAATCTTGAGTTATACATTTTATCTAAGTACTCGGTAGGGATTTTGATCATCTTTTTAAATTCTTTATACTGTTCAGCATAAGATTTATCTTCACCGACATTGGTTTTAAGTAATTCGAAATCATCATCATAATCCAAGAATTTAATTAAGGCCGCTGTTTTATTTTCATCTTTCGATTCAACTTTCATCAAAAGAATATCGATACCATTTTTCTCAAAGAAATAAACACCCGCTGAAGTATCGATATCAAAATCACAAATATCTAAACCCAATGTTTGCTTAAATTCACTTTCAAACCAATTTATACTGACATTATGAGAATATTTTTTCATAAAAGTATCGATTAATTCTTCAGACGTTTTCTGCTTATAGCTCCCATTAGGAAAAAAACTGTCAATATTTTGAAAGAAAGCACTTAAATTTCTAGCAACAGGATCTCGTAACAAGGAAATAATTTTAAAGCCTGAAGTATCTAACAGCTTTTGCTCTAAAATAATTTCTGAACGTAATAAATGAGGAGGGATTTTCATTCCTATTTCTACATGCCTATTTTTTAGTTTAGTTACGGTATTTTCTTGCAGGTAATGAACCTGATAGTTTTCTATGCCATGTTTAGTTAATGAGTCTCGGATCGCAGCACTTCCAACTTTCCCCATTTGGTAAATCAAAATTGGTTTCATTCGTTCATCCCTAAAATTTGTTTTATTTTCATATTAATTTCTCTAAATCTTTCATGCTCTAGTGAAGTGATTAGAAAAGCTAACATATCAACAACATCATTCGAACTATGTGCTTTTTTTCGTACAATTGTTTCAATTGCTTTTTGCTTTTGCTTAAATTGCCAGCTTACGCCATGTGATTCCATCAAATTAACCAACGTCTGCCGGTCGACAATACTTAAATTAAGCAGCACAGGCATTATCTTCAAGCTAGCATATTTTTTGGCTCGTTCACCAAGTGAAACAATTAATTGAGTAGTAAGCGATGTTATTAACTCTAAATCTTGTTTATCAAACGTTGCTAGTGGGGAGGATGACTCAGTACGTAACATGTTTTGAAAACCGTGCTGATTTCGGGCTGCTGAAAATTCTTCTTTCAAGCGAGTTAAGGCATCAAAGTACTCATCACTAGCACTATCTTTGTCAAAAAGAATATGCTTAATCGTGCGGTTTACTTCCTGTTGATTTTGTTTATCAATAACAAAAGGATAAGCCTCTTCTAACAAATAAGTAATTGTGCCAATTTCAGCGCTACCGATTGCAAGAAACGGTACATTAGCGCCTATAGTTTCGGGCAATTTATTTGCCATCGAATACTTCAAATAAACTTCTGATTTTTTATCGAAGTTATAGCAAAGTACGTTTAAATCAGAGCTTTCGAGTAGCGCCAAATACACTTGATAGTTGTCGTGCTGTTTACTTAACGTGGTATGGCTGAAAGCTTCAAATTCTTGAGAAAAACGATCTATATAGTTTTGCCCTGTATAAATTTCAAACCTTATTGGCGACCCACTAGAATGCAATGTATCAACGGCTTCAGCAATTGACTTTATTGAAGCCAAGCTCATGTCTGGCTCCATGCCACCGAAATATCGAACGACTTTACAATCGTTAGCTTTAGGCAATGCCAAAGCTCCTTGTGGCTGAATATAATTATGAACAACCTGTAAACGACTTTTTTCAATATTAAACGCTTGCGCTAAGTAGTCTGCCATTTTCTGTGAAATAGTTAATACTTTATTTGCTTTTGTGAACATAAGCTTCATTGCTTGATAGTAAATATCAGCAAATGCTTTGCCATTTAACATTTCTATCTTTGCCAGCCAGTCATCCATATAATGAACAACAAAAGGCTTATTTAACACAATAGGCATGATTAATTGCATGATTGAAAGTGCCGGTCTGTCATGCGTTGGACGGAAGTATAATATGTCAGGATTATATTCCATTAATGTTCGAAGAGTCGCCCAAATGCCATTCTTGTCAGCCCCTGCTGCATAACAATCATTTTTGACTTTTTGATATGAAGATATAAAATCAGGATGTTGACCATGAACATGCAGCAATGAGTGGTTTGCCCAACCATCAAACATGTTCTTTTTAACAATACCTGTTGCACAGAGCCAATCAATATGAGTGAAATCAATAATAGCTGTTTTTGGATATACTTTATCGAAATCAAATAAATCGTTATAGTTAACACGAGGAAATACATCAAGTTCACCACCTATAGTGGCATTCATGACTTTTACATTATTAATTTTTGCATAATTTCTGACTTTTCGATAAGCCTGTAACATCGTATGCACATTAGGATCGTGCCAACGATATCCTTTGCCAAAATACCTAGAGTCAAAATGGTTAATATCGTCTGATTTTGACTCTAAAACACCCGTCCCGTAATCAGTACTTCTTTCAACATTCTCTACTTTATAGCTTGCATCAACACCAATCAGGTATATTTCTTCAAAACCTAAGGAAACAGCAATTTGCAATCCCGTATACGTTACTGTACCGCCAGTATAAGAAATATCACCTACATCGTCAGAAAAGTCAGTATCTACAGGAAAGCTCTTACGTGACAAGTGATTTAAAAATATTGTATTGTCTTGCACTGGCAAACAATACCCCAAGTATGATGGAAATACCTTAACTGGGCATTGATAATTGACGATTTCATTAACACGGTCTTCCGCTACTAAGTGGTCTTCAACTACATGAATTGTTGGTGTAAACGTATCATGTAAAAATATACCGTTAAAACCAATCGTAATTTCATTTTTCAATAGTTCTAAATCTGTTTGCTTAAGGCTAGGACCATTTCCAAGAATAAATACGCGCTTTTTCCCTGTCGATTTAATTGTTTCTTTTAATGCTTCAAATCGATGCTTTGACGTCTTTTTATTTTCTTCTGACACGAGGTCTGCGACTTTTCTTAAACCAACAACTTGTTCAGGAAGATTGATTTTTGATGTAGGAAGGTAAATTTCTCCACTAAATGGAAAACTTTTAACTAAACTGTTTTTTTCAGTCAAGAGTGATTTTTCAGAAATGTCTACACTTTTGCCTTCAGAAATATTATAGGAATATTTACTGAAATCTGAGTTGATTTTATCCTTTACATCTTCTATTACAAGTTTATTAATAGTAGATTTCAATTTATATGATTTAGTTTCCACACCTGTTTTATTTTCATTTGTTAGTTTACTTAACCAAAAATGGTAAAAGGAAAACTCAGGGTGTTTTTCAATCATTTTTTCGCAAAAATCAATTGCCTGACCAATTTTATTTTCTGATAACAATTGACTAAAGTTGTTTACATTTGACATTATTTAAAAAGTTCCATTTGCAGAAAACACTGCTTCTAAAGTTGTTTTATTAAAAATATTACATGCACCATTTACTGTTGCATCAAGAATTTCTCTACCATCATTTTCGAATATAGCTTTTGCTATTAAATACGATTCTTCTGAATGTTCTAAATCGGGGTTATCCCACGTTTGCCCTCCCCCAAAATAATCACTACAGAAATGGTTAGGGTCTTTCCCATGAAGTATTTTCGCCTCATTTGGCTTACCTTGATACTCAAAACGGTGGTCCATACCTACAATTATTACTTGCTTAAAACCTAAGAAATAAGCTATCTGTAAAGCTGCATAAGTAACTGTCCAGCCTTCTTCCAATCCAAGAGAAATATCTTTACAAAATCGTTCATGTGGCTTTTGTGTTTCGATAATATTAGTTAGTGAGTTTGATGAAAATAATTCAGGGCACCTATTACTTAAGAATTTTACGCTTGTTATTCCTTTTATTTTTAGTTCTGATTGTCGTAGTACTTTTTCATTAACAGCTACATAGTATTTAGGATAAAATTTAAACGTCTTAAAGCCCATATATATTTTGTTTAAACCAATACATATTTCATTTTTTATTAGAGAAAAGTCCGTATTATTCAACGAGGGGCCATTACATACAATAATCACTCGTTCACCCAAGTGACGATTTTTTAAATATTTAGTCATCCACGTCCCGCATAATAAATTTTTTTATACCATTCTGAGGTTAAGCTTTCTGCCAAAATCCCTTCAGGAACTACTCTTTCTCTTCCCCCAATAATATCACTTTTCCTGCCACTATCACCTGTAACCTTAAACATACTAAAGATATCTTCAAAAGTGTCGTCGAATGGTATATCTAATGCCTTTGTAATTGCTTTTATTTGCTCTTGCGGTGAGATTAGAAAATTTTCATATTTATAAATTCTATTTTGATCAAAACTATCGATAAGCAGTAATAAGCGTCTACAATATTCATCAAATGAATTGGGTTCAAAATTAACCCAGCCATTGTTCACTAATGATGCGTAAGAATCAATAGGGTCACGAATGGTTAGTACCGACTCGATGTTGTAGCTATCTTCTAGTAATGTTGTTATAGAGCTTTTCTCTGGGGTTGGATCTTTAGTAGTATAGTCTGCATGGGTATGATCTCTTAATACTAATACTCCCCCTAAATTTGTAACGTGTTTATACACTTCGTCTATAGATTTTTTAAATAATTTTGCCGCTAATTCTCTTTGTTTAGGAATGCCTGCATGCTTAGTTAACGTTGATATATCAGAAGGTGCATAATTTGGCTTTATCTTACTAATGCCTATATCTGTATAAGGATGGACCTCACTCAATAAATATACATTAGGCATAGCCGAAATACATTTCGAGAATAAAGTTCCACCACTGCATGCAAAATGGTGCATTATTCGTATGGTGGGCTTACTTGATTCGTACTTTTTACAGATAGTATCACAGCGTGTCAATAACGATTGAGTATCAACCAAATGTTCTAATTTGTTTGTTAACACAATAGGATTTTTTTCTACTTTACCCGAACGCTCTAATAATTCAACGGCATCATCAATTTGTTGTTTAAAATGTGCAAAATTGGAAGTCATTTATTGACCACCGTTCTCATGAGGTATATGTTCTGAAACACTTGACTCTTTGGAGATAAGTAATTCGGGATGCTCTTGTTGTAATTGATAATAATACTTAGATGCGAGTATGAGTTTTTCACGCAGTTCTTTGACGAGATCGACTAATGAGTTTTCGGACTGTAATTTTTCAGAATAAGACTCCCGTAAATGGTCTAAGTCAACATGTGCTTTAGCTAACATTTTTTGGCCGAGATTTGCACTCCGACTTTTCTGGTTTAACTCTTCTTTTAATAAGGTAATCTGTGAATTTAATGTTTGTGCTCTCTGTATGTTCTTGTCTTTATCACCACACTGTTGGCTTAACTCTATTTTATCTTTATTTAATTGTGTGATTTTTGCTAATTGCTCATCGCGGGCGTTCTTCAGAGCTACATTTTCTGACTTAACGTTATTAATCGCTTCTTGCTGTTGTTTCTTCTCTTGCTCCGCTTTTGCTACTTGCTCATCGCGGGCGTTCT
>Ga0209292_1002311_pt1 | contig 22037 bp, 23 predicted proteins | sample GOMGulsemesocosm_2_FD_184634 | JGI IMG/M metagenome (GOLD analysis project Ga0209292, IMG submission 184634) | Methane-oxidizing microbial communities from mesocosms in the Gulf of Mexico - GOM9C Gulf of Mexico (SPAdes) (version 2) | ecosystem: Environmental > Aquatic > Marine > Cold seeps... | reverse complement strand
ACGAATGCAAATATCCAGAGTCAAAAAGTAGAGTGTGAATTATTAGCCTCTGCTATGACAGAAATGGCGACCACGGTTCAAGAGGTTGCAAATAATGCTTTAAGCACATCACAGTCAACACAAGTCACGGCTGATAAAGCTAAAGAGAGTGATCAAACTGTTCGTGAAACCATTTTAGCCATGACAGTGTTAGATTCTAATTTGGAATTAGCATCGACAGTGTTTTCAGATCTTGAGCAAGATTCAATGAAAATAAGCTCCATCATCGATATTATTAAAAACATTTCAGAGCAAACAAACCTCTTGGCGCTTAATGCGGCGATTGAAGCTGCGAGGGCAGGCGAATCGGGTAGAGGTTTTGCTGTTGTCGCAGATGAAGTTCGTAATTTAGCTCAGAAAACCCAGAACTCAACAAGTGAAATTCAAGACGCTGTTGACGCTATTCAAAGTGGTACTAAATCTGCTGTTGAGGCAATGAGCCAAAGTAAAAAAGAAGCAACGACCAGCATGATGCATGCAGAAAAAGCAGGCCTAAAACTAAATGAAATTGTTGAGTTAGTCGCCAGTATTAACGATAGAAACATGCAAATAGCATCCTCCTCAGAAGAGCAAAGTGCGGTAACAGAAGAAATGCATAAAAATATTATCAAAATAAATGTCGTCGCAGAAGAAACTGCAGAAACATCTAATATTGTGCTCGATAATAGTGAGCAACTCGATACCTTGGCAGGAAGCCTAAAATCGCTACTTGTAAAATACGAGATTTAACAAAACCAATTTGATTATAAATCTTGTTGTTTGTTCCGTCCTGAGCGAAGGGGGCCGTATCCTTTGGTCAGTGGCTTTGCAGTGACTAGGTTGCACCTATTCTAATGAGACTCGATGCGGTATGGATACACTACATCTCTCTTGAGCTAAGTGGATTGTAATCGAGTCTAATAAAGCTGTTTAAAGCCTTTCACTGAAAAGCCTTTTAAAATTTGATCCCCTATCTTTAATACTGGCACGCCTCTTAAACCTAACTTAGTAAACTCTTTTTTGCCTGCTGGTGTTTGTACATTACACAGACGATAGGCAATATTTTGTTTATCTAAGTAGTTTTTTGCAGTCTCACAGTGTGGACATTTATTTAAGGTATAAAGCACAACTTTTTTCATGGATTAACTCTTTTTATAAACCTTTTTAAGATCGTATGTTATTTGCTCATGATTAATGAGTAATGGAATATGAAATGTACCTAAAACGATCGTGAGTTGCGAACTGAATATTCTCGGAATTACTCGTTTCCTTACCCTCTATTGTCTGGTCTAAGCAAAGTTAACTTTCATAAGTTTAATTCAATAGTGGCAATAGATTATGAAGAATTTGATCCCGGTTCATTTTTAGGCTATTTTTCTCTTCCGTAAAAAAGAGCGAATGCTGTTCATATAAAACATTCACATGGATTAAAGTTTATTTCTAACCTATTTTAAGAAGGGTGCCGTATAAATTTGAAGGACATTGAGTCGCCTTTTCTTTAGGTAGAATGAACATAAAGGAGCTGTAAGTGAAACTCAGTAGAAACACAGGGATCTTGACTTACCCTATACGTCTAGTCGGGTACTTTTCAATTATCTTAATCGTATATTTTGTCCGTCAGCCGCAAAAAGAAATTGCGGATCTGATGGTTTGGTTATGTTTGCTTTTTCTGTGCATTTATCCCCATTTAGCGTTTTCCAATTTTCTTGTTAAGCCTAAGCCAGAAACTGAATTCAATAGCTTATTGATTGATATGTTGGTCATTGGTGTTGTCTCTAATTTAGTGTATTTAGACCCTGCTATTTTTATTCCTCTATTGGTCGCTAATTCAACTGCAAATTATGCCTTGAAGGGGCCTCGCTTTATGGTTAAAGGTGTTTTTGCCTTTGCTTTAGGCTTGATGATATCGTTTATATTTTTGGGATTTGAGTTTAAAACGGCCGACAACCGCTATTTGTTAATCCCTACGCTTTTATACTTATTTTTAACGACACATCATATTGCTTATGTTTCATACACGCGTAGTAAATACTTGATGAGTGCTAACAATAAAATGGATTCTTTTATCAATTTCGATGCGTTAACTAAGATGCCTAACCGACATTATTTTGATGATAAGTTGGAGAATGAGTGGCATCGTAGTTTTCGTCAGCAACAAGTATTATCCGTATTGTCATTAGACATAGATTACTTTAAAACCTATCTCGATCTTTATGGGCTTGCACATACGGATGATTGCTTAAAGCAAGTTGCTCAGGCGATTGCGGCTAAGGTGACTCGGTCAGCGGATATTGTGGCCAGAATAGAAGAGGGTAAATTTAGTATTATTTTACCTTATACCGACCAAGATGGGGCTTTTGTTGTCGCTCAAAAAGTTCTTGAATCCATACAGAATTTGAAAATAAAGCATGAAGGTTCATTTATTGAAACCATAGTGACCGTCTCGATTGGCACAGCTTCAATAATACCGGTAAAGAGCTTTACAGCATTAGGGCTAGTGTTAGCGGCAGACCAAGCACTCAAGCTTGCTAAAGACGACGATGGTAATTGTATTCGAGTTAAAACGATTATTACGCATCACAATGAAGTTGAACAAAGGGCGGAAGTGGCATGAATAGATTAGAAACCTTGCCCTTATCTCAAGTGAATTACACGCTTAAATACATTGTCCGTAGTGCCTATGTTATCTGGCCAGCCGTTATCTGTATGGTTGCTTTGAGTCGCTATAATGAGAATCCCGCATTAATACAATTTGCATGGTTTTTATTAGCTTTTTTATTGCCTATTTTTTTACATACTTATAGTCGAAAAAGTGAAACGCCGATTAAGGTTTTAAAACGAGAACTGATTTTTGCATCTTTTATTCAAGGGGTATTGATCGCTTTTGTTAATCTTCAAGTACTACCCACTTTTACTATTTTAACAACGCTTTCTGGCTTGGCTTTTGTGGGAGGCGCTGGGTTATTGGTTATGGGTCTGGCAGCATGTTTGTTGGGCGTGGTGTTCACGGCTTACATTAATGGCATTGATGTAACTGTCACGGCTAACTTTGACCTTAATGTATTGTCCTTGTTTATGTTTTTTGCTATCCAATTGCAATTTGTACTGTTCGCTTTAAGGTACTTTGAAAAACAAGAAAAGCAGAATAACCTTTCGTCACGGTATAAAAACATTGATGCGAGTACCGGCCTTAATAATGCTCAGTATTTTGAACATTTGGTGGCGACTAAGCAGCTTTCGTTTTTAAACAGAGACAAGGCCAATCGACATGAAGCTATAAGCATAGTGCTTTACTTGGTTCAAATTGAGGATGTTGAGCGCTTATGTCTAGATAACCCCCAAGAGTCTAAAGATAGGTTAATGGTTGATCTTGCTTATAAATTGTTAGGGAAAAGCAAAACGAACGATTTAGTTCTGCGCTGGAATAAAGACACTTTTTTATTCTTAACCGAATTGGGCAGTGTCGAAAAAATGAACCTGCAGATACATGATTTAAAATCTAATATGAATCTGCTTTCAGTAGACGGGAAAAAGGTAAAAGTGTCATTAGCAAGTTCGTATTTTGATATCGATGCGTCGCAGAGTGATATGGTTTTTTGGCGTCATAAAATACAATCATGCCAAACATAATTTGAGCAAGCCGTGTTACTGACATTCATAAAATCGGTACTAAATAGGGTGTGATCAAAGGAATATGAGACACCCTTAAATCTGTAATTCAAAATCGATGGCGTTCAATTCGCCCATAAATTTGCCATTATTTATTCTAAAACAAGGTGGTATTTTTGTTTTAGTGCTTGGACAAAATTAGGCGTTTCATGTACTTCATCAAGCGCGTCTTGAAACATGTTGACTAACGCATCGTCAGTTTCTGGGTTAAATGCAAAACAAATTGGAAACGCTTCTAAAACCCATACTATTTGGTAATTCTTAAGACTCTCGCCCATTTTTACCAGCTTGGGTAGTGCAATGCTTTCACTGATCGAAATGAAATCAACACGACCTTTTGTCAGCATAATAAGCGCATTATCCAGCGAGTTTGAAAGCTCTATTTTGGTGTTATCGAAATGGTTTTTTTGAAGCATTTGGTGGCCAATATCAGACATGATAGCGACTGTTTTATATTTTTTCGCATCATCTATCGTCTGAATTTTGATGTTTTGACTGCGCCGTGCAATGAGTACAATTCTCGTATAACCAATGGGGCAAGCCCATTTAAACTTGTGTTCACGGGACAGACTACGAGTGGTAGAAAATAGAAGTGTGTTTTTCTGTTTCTGAGCAAGCTTATAACCTCGTGCCCAAGGGTAAACCTGTATAGTTTGTGCCTCTGTTCCACTTAACCGCCAAACTTGATTTAAAATATCAACGGCAAAACCTTGAATGCTGCCATCTGCGGCTCGGTAATTATAGGGTTCGAATTGATCTATCACGTATACGAGATCTGCTATTGTTTTTGCCGGAGAGTTAAGGCAAAAAAGACTAAGAAAAATGCAAACTATATATTTCGATGCTTTCATATGTATTAACGATATTTAAAAACAATCCCTATTAAAAAATCCACTATAAAAACAGACACTTATCCTTTTAATACTTTGTCTGTGTTGCGATAAGTTTAGTCGATAAATCATATAAATTCTTCATCTCTTTATTCCTCATGTTGCGATCTCATTTTAAATAAAGCGCATTGATCAGAGTGAAAAACAATCAATATTGTTATGTTAAATGATAAATAATGAAGAAAAGCAGCAACTTATTGCTGTATGGCGCAGTAAGGCTGTAGATTAATCGTAATTAAGAGGGGCTAAATGCATTGTCTGTGATATGAAATCGTATGTTCTTCTATGAATATGTCTAAATTTATCATTACAGAAAACTGTCTCATGCAATCGCTTTATGGTTAGACAGACCTTAGCGACAATGATGAATAAACGCTATATTTTTGCCTTTATATAGAAGCATCACGTAAGTTCATTCTGTTAATTGTTTACGTATTATATTGGAAATATAGTCAGAACAAGGAGTGGTGCCAGTAATTAATTGCTGGCTTAATAAGCCCAATAGTAGAGCATACATCTCGCCGGAAGCTCCCTATGAACATAATCCGCCAGCAGCTTCTGATACTCTCATTGTCCATTTTCGAACAGCTATCTTGGGCAATTTGATCTAACCCTATGACATGAATACATTCCATGACAAGTTTTGTTTCTTGAAAGTGAGGTGGTGCTAAGGTGTTGAATATCTGAAAATTTTTTCAACTCTCCCATCAGGCTTGCTTGTTCTACAAGAGGGCGTTCACTGAGTGTCCTACTTTCTGACTACCAGGGACATTATGTTCATTCAATAGCGTCATAAATGGTTGACTTATTAATAAGTTAAACTGACTGTCCCTGCAATACACTGAGTCACTATTTGACCCTTACTGAGTTCCTGATTAAACTACTGCTTCGCTTTTACACTTAACTGATATCTTCCCTAGGCTTATAAAATTAAGCGAACTCAAATGCCAGATACTTTTCAAAATTCAATATGTGGACGTGTTATGTCGAGCTTTTTATCATCTATCTTAATATTCATTTCAATTTTTTTATCGAGTATGACGTATTCACAAGAAAACTTTGAGACAGACCCAGAAGTGGTCAATATTGGAATATATTTAATTCGTGCTGGTAGTTTGAACATTAGTACGGGGGCAATAAAGGTCGACTTCTATTTAGATTTTATATGTGAAGATCTATGTGACGACAATCAAGATGAATTTGAACTGATAAATGGAAAAATAACATCGTCAGTACAAATTGATGATGACCCGGCTAATCCTACTTACCGAATATCTGCCACTTTATTTCAAAAAATAAACCTTAATCAATTTCCATTTGATAACCATAAAATAAAAATCATAATTGAAAGTGCTAATTTTGAATCGGCTGATATGGAATATGCCGTTAATTTAGACAGTACTCAAATAGACTCTGATGTGTATGTTCTAGGCTGGGATATTGTATCTACCGCGTCAGCTGAAATAGTAGAGAAATATTATAGTGCATGGGATGTGTCATATAATAGATATCAATATAGTTTTGATTTAGGTAAACCTGCGTTAGCCGGTTGGTTAAAAGGAATTCTTCCTGCAACTATCATCATTTTAGGTGCTTTGCTTTCATTATTTGTTAACGCTAAAAAGATTGAAACTAGGGTCGCCATTACAACGGCAGCATTGATTGCATCCGTTCTTTTCCACCTGAATTTCACCTCCAAGTTCCCTGTAATCGGTTATTTTACGTTTGCAGATGTATTTATGATCATAAATTACCTTGTCATATTGCTGACCCTTGGGCTAACAATTTGGTTAATTTATGTTGAAAATGCCGAGCATGAAATACTGTTAAAAAAAGTCCATAAGTTAGAGGTTTATATGGTGCCGCTTCTTTGGATTAGTCTGCATTTCATTAGCGCCACGTTCTTCTTTGATTTATGGCCTATTTAAGACGACCTTATATAGCGGCTTATTTGTAAAATCCATAAACTGGCGGCCTTTTCAATACTATTGCTCATCAACCCTAATATTGTCGATAGTTGCCAGTCTAATGCGTAAAATCATGAACGCTCAATCGCTGTGTATTTTACCTGCAATCGAGTCGGGGGCAGGCCTTCACCGACGTGAGCTTTAGTCTGAGTGAAACCGAATTAGCCGCTTTCTTCTTACAATAATGTTTATCTTAATAAAAAAGACGAGACATATTATTCTTCAGGGTTTAATAGCACAGGAATCGCAAGTAAATAGGCTGCGATGGCGGCTCTGTCTTCATCACTTATTTGGCTCGTATTCTCGATAACTTCGGCCATTACTTCACCTGCCACATCATATTCAGGGGTGAAGCCAGTTTCGAGATAGTTAATAATATCGCCTTCACTCCAGTCCCTTAAACCCGATTCATCATGAGTGATGTTAGGTACTTCTATTGTTTCAGCCTCATTGTTACCGGTTTCAAGTGCCGCACCCGCGAGCCAGCGCTGCTTATTTAAGGCTCCTAATTTATTACGTTGAGTATGGCACTCACCACAATGCCCAGGCCCTTCAACAAGATATTGACCTCTTTTTACGATTGGGCTGACATTGTCGAATTTCACCAGCGCCTCTTTGCTGAAAAATAATCGTTTCCATAAGCCTAATGTGCGCCGAATAGAGAAGGGGAGGCTCAGTTGGTGTGCTTCATTTTGTCGGTTAATTGCAGGTAAAGTGTTGAGATAGGCTTTCAGGTCAAGCACATCTTGTAACTGCATACGAGTATAAGAGGTATAGGGAAAAGCCGGATAATAGTGCTCGCCACTGGGTGAAACACCACTGATTAATGCGTTAGCAAAGGTCAAATCTGACCAATTACCAATGCCAGTTGCTTTATCAGGACTAATGTTTGGCGCTATAAAGGTACCAAAAGGCGTGGTAAAGCGTTTTCCTCCGCCCAGTTGGGCTAGAGGTATAGGGGCTTCTTCAGAGTCTATCGAGGGTGTTTCTTTCAAGCTTGTTTCTTTTAGGGGGCTATTTGAGAGGGTGTCTTTTAATAAAGCAGGCACTAGCTGATGACATGAAGAGCAACCGCCGATATAAAATAGGTGTTTACCATTATTAATATCGACCTTAATCGAATTCACTTGCTGTTGCGTTATCAATGTTTGAGGGGCGCTTAACCACCAAAGTAAGCTCCCTATTATTACCCCCATAAGGGATAAATAGATAAGGGGCCTTGGCATCTTCTTTGAATTAAACATGTATATTCACGGCCAAAATAAATATCGCTTTATTTGTTTTTTGCGCGAAACTGTTTATGACAACCACCACAACCTCTGCCGACGCTCTTCATACCTTTTTGTAAACTTTCTATGCCGTCACCTGCGAGTAAGGAAAATCGTTCTAGGGCGGTAACAAGGTTTTTGTGTTTATTGATTACTTCGGGGTAAGTGCTCCACAATGCCGGTTTCGCGCGCGTAATGCCTTTGCCTTCTTCATCTTGATTACTGGAACCTTCGGGCCACATTGCGGCGTTATTCATCATGGCTAAAGAGAGTAGGTTTTTTGCGGCATTCTTAGCCTGTTCAGCATTGTATTCACTTTTTCCTTTCGCCATATCACCCGCGATGCCTAGATTAAAGGCATATAGTTTCATGTAGGACTGGCGTGCTTCAATCGATTTTTCAATGCTGGCGGCTACGCTATTTAACGCTAGGCTTGTAATAAATAACATCATGATATATTTAATTGTTTTCATAAAAATACTCCTTCAGTAGGTAAACGTCATGAAAAAGGGCTTTATCGCTGCTTTATCGTTGCTTAATTAAAAGTAGCAGTGATCATGATATTTGAGGCATTTATTTATATTGAGATTGGGTGTACATAGGTCATTTTTTTTGATTCTTACTCACTGGTAAATCAGGTAAAAAGAATCAGACTGGCGGTTTTGGCTGATAAATTAGCAGGGTGTCATATAGACATTATTACCGCTTAGATTCCCCTCAACTTTTGCTTATTATGCAAAAGTACATTGCCTTTTACATAATTCTAAGCCGTTATCGCAAGCTATATTATTGATGCTAATTACCACCTCAGGATCTTAAAGGAACAGTATGAATTCGATTAAAACAGCAACAGTAGCGGCCTGCTTTTCTGTTACCGCAAATATCATTATTAATAAACTAATCGAGTCTGGGACCCAGGTTGTCGCCTTTGCTCGTAAAGGTGATGAGGTTCGTGCTAAACAGCTGGAAGACCAATACCAAGGCCGACTTACTGTTTTGCTGGGTGACCTGAGCAATGAAGAAGAGAGTCAGTCACTTATTGCAAATGCAGTCGAGATTTTAGGCTCAATTGAGGCGCATTATCATTGCTCTGGTTTGTTCACTTGGTCTCATTGGAAAGACATTGAGACCAAGGCGGTGGAGCAGATCTTTAATGCTAATTTTATGACCGCATTTGTTTTTGGTCGTGAAGTCTATAATGTCATGGCGCAACAAGGAGGTGGTGCGATTATGTTTGTTTCAGCCCGTGATACTGTGCGAAATGTTAGTGCAGGTTTTGGCCCTTATATGGCGTCAAAAATGGCATTAAATGGACTTGTTGAGAGTATGGCGGCAGAAGGCGCTGAACATGGAATCAAGATAAACGCGATATTACCCACGATTGTTGATACCCAAGTTAATCGTGATGCCATGCCTGATGTTGATCCTACAACTTGGGTGAATCCAGCTGAAATGGTCGATTTGATGATAGAACTGACCCAGCCAACAAAAACCAATCTAAGTGGTTCACTTATTGTCGTTAATTCAAAAATGCACTAAATAACAGGGTCAATGACGCACAATAGGCATGTCTTTGATGAGCTGTGCCTTTCGCTTTCAAATAAGGTTGGCGTATAAATACCAATCATGATTTGAAGGCGTTATTGTTCAATAAGGGCTTATCTTTTTATGTGTCTATCGTGCACTACAAGCCTAGATCATCACAGTTCATTGGACGTTGCACTTCAGTCGCCTTTTGTTCAAAGGTAATATAGGTTTTGACTGAGCATATGGGTTTAGGTTCAGGGGTGGACAAAAAGATAACAGCAAAGTTAATCAGCGTAGAAATTAATATCAATTCAAATCCAGTCATAGGCATTACCTTTAATCACTCATGTTAAATACATCCCTTCTTATTTAGTGGCATTCTAAATCCTTGTTTAATCTAATTGAGAACCGACTCCTTACTGTAAAAACGATTTTAATTTAATTGTTTAAACACCTGTATTAGTCGTAGGTCATACAATCAGGACAAATAATTTTTTTTACAGAATACCGATGAATTATGGAGGAAACATGATTTTGCTTATAACGCAGTAAAATGTTTATTTTACTGCGTTGGCGAAAGCGGGGTTATTTCTATTCCAATTTCGATTATGACTGACTATCGAGTCCAGTCGCAGACAGGTCTTGGTATGATAGACAAGATTAAAATAGGTTAGGGTCAGATATCCTAGGATTAACGCCAAATCAGATACCTGAGACTCGCGAAATAGGCATTGTATTAATCAGTGTGTAAAAGGGGTTTCTCTGTAACTCTTGCAGGGTTAAGCCGCATCAGGTTAATAATGGGTATGCGAGATAGGTGCCCTGTACGTCACATATCTCGCTATCATCATTCAAATAATAGTCGTTAAACAGTCTTTAGAACCCATGCTCTCAAGGGTTAATTCTTGAGTAACGGCATCTATTCCTGCTTTGATAAATGACGTTAATTGATGATCAGGGTATTTATCTCGCATCAAATTTTCGAAGGATTCTTTTTGATCGTCTGTCAATAAGGTGCCATCGGATAATGATGAATTATTAGGGATGAATGTCCTAAGTATCTCTCTATAATCAGCAATATACTCGATTTGTGTCTGTATGAGTTGATCGCTGTTGCCAGGTGCACCATGACCGGTAAACAGCTGTTCGACATCGGCAAGCTCGTTTGATAATTGCTTCAACACTGTCAGCCACTGAGCACTATTACCATCATTCATAAAACCGTGCATCTGATTGAATACCACATCGCCAACAAAAACAGTCGATTGTTTTTCGCCTAGGGTGATGAATAGGTCACTGCTAGATTCCGCTGCGCCCAAATCTCTGAAACGATAAATGAGCCCATCTAATATGAGGTGTTCAGCGTCTTTTACTAACTGATTTGGCAGCACTTTGTGGGCGGGCCAATCATCTCCAAAATAGGGTTTCCACTTAATTTCTTTTGAATCAAGCGTGTCTTTGATGCAGTCCCTGACGCCTAGGGTACTGATTACGGGAACCTCAGAAAAACCTGAAATAATAATATCAGTGCCGTTGTAATGATCCGGATGCCCGTGAGTAATGATCACAGCAATTAAGGGTTTATTAAGCTTATCCATATGCTGGCGTAACTGCATGGCATCTGAATTAATCATCATGGTATCAACGACAACAAGTGCATTTTTGGTTTCTATTATATAAGCGTTCGTCAAAAAAGTAGACTCGTTAGAGGTCAACATATGAATCACATAAGCTTGGTCATCATAGGCGAATCGGCTATGTTTAAGTGTGTTTTGTTTCTCAATAACGCTCATATAATTCCGTCCATAATTTTATCTGCTAGTGCCTCTTATATTGTTATCATCTGAATGAATACAATGTGTTAACTAACATATCTTTGATATTAAGAATGTCTAATCTTATGCTTTTTTTGAAGGTTATATTCGATGTTTAAAAGGTTTTCCGCATTGACATTAATTCTAATCATCTAATGCTATCGAAAGAAATCTAACCTTAATGCAAGGTCACTTCCTAACCAATAGGCATGCTCGGTATGGTCTTCAAGGTTATTATCTGTTAACGCATGTACTAGGACACTTAATCCTTTTCTGTGATCAACAAGCCAGGGTATAAACTGATCAAAATCAGCGGATGAAAAGGTTATCTGGCAGCTCCATTTCGGGTGCGGGCCTAGGGGCTTTTGATGCACTCGGCCCACTTTTAAGCCAAATAGATTGCCTGCTTTTTGACATAACTCGTTGGCAAAATCGAGCGTAGCTTGTTCAAAATATACATGGGCATGATAATGCTCATATTGATTGATGGGCGTTTTTTGATGCTTCATTTATTAGCCTCCTTGATGGTTAATAATTCAGGATTAAGGGGTAAATCGTTCGCACAAATGACTTAAATAGAAATCTAAAACTTAAAGACTGTCAATCAAGTTATGGGCCTCCGCTAAGGTTGCTGCTTCGTCTTTACCCAGTCCACTGCTATCGATAATGGTGATATCCTTAATGCCAATAAAGCCTAATACATGGCGTAAATAGTCGCTGATAAAATCCAATTCAGAACCAAGTTGAGTGCCGCCGGACGCAATGACTATATAAGTTGGTTTATCCTTTAATAAACCAATCGGCCCTGTATCAGAGTATTTAAAGGTTAATTTTGATCTCACAACTTGGTCGATCCATGCTTTAAATGCCGCTGGCACGCCAAAATTATAAACAGGCAATCCGATCACAATTTGGTCTGCCTGTTTGAGCTCTTCCACTAACATATCAGAGGTTTTTAAATACTCACTTTGCTCGTCAGTACGATCATCAAGGGCAGTGAAATTAGCATTGATCCAGTTCTCGTCAATGAATGGAATGCCATCGCTCAAGTCTCTTTTGATGACGTTAGCTCTGTTTTTGCGGGTCAGCTGATCGATTAATCTATCGGATAGATCGCGGCTATAAGAGCCATTTTTTCGCATACTCGCATCAAGTCTTAAAATGGTGTTAACCGTATTCTGATTAGACATAGTGTCCTCGTTTTTCGATTAAATAATTTAAACACCTACCGCGTTTGTGAAACTAGGGATAGGTGCTTAGGTTTATCGTTTAAGGTTGTTTGTTACGCCAAGATAGGGTTTAGATTAATACCACCATCAATATTATATTCACTGCCAGTAATGAAAGACGCATCATCAGAGGCTAAGAAGGTCACAAGTTTTGCAATGTCTTCAGGTTGGCCAAAGCGTTTTAATGGAATTCTTTCTTGCATCGCTTGTGCAAACTGATTTAGCTGCTCTTCTGGCATACCTGTTTTACCAAAAATAGGGGTGTAGATAGGGCCTGGGTTAACCGAGTTAACGCGTATGTGACGACCGGCTAACTCGGTCGCTGCGGTTCTGGTGTAAGCATTTAATGCGGCTTTTGATGCCGCATAAATTGCCGTATTAGGCATCCCTGTATAGGCGTTAATGGATGAAAGGTTAATAATTGAACCACCATCATTAATAATGGGTAAGAACTTTTCAGTGGTAAATACCGCGCCTTTGAAGTTAATACCCATCTGAGTATCAAACATTTCTTCAGTATTTTGCCCAACAGGTGCTGGGCTAAAAATGCCTGCATTGACAAATAAAATGTCGATCTTGCCAAACTCTAGTTTTACTTGTGATACCAGTGAATCAATCGCGGATAAATCAATCACATCAGCCACTATGCCTTTCACTTCAAGTACCGAGGCAGCAGTGGCGACCCTGTCGGCTGATCTTCCGGTAATGATGACACTTGCACCAGCTTCTTTAAAATATTTTGCAGTTTCATAACCAATGCCACTGTTACCACCCGTTACAACGGCTACTTTTCCTGTTAAATCATTCATCTGTTATTTTCCTATAAATTAATAATATCAAACTAATTCTGTACCGATCAGTCCAGTTATTGACAATCTAAACCGAACGGTTCAGAATTGCAAGCGTAAATAAATAAATAAAATTATTAATTAATATTGGAAATGACAATGACACTAGGTCGTAATCGCAGTTTTGATAAAGACAGTGCGCTTGAGAAAGCCATGAAAGTATTTTGGCAAAATGGCTATCCCGGAACGTCGTTAACGGACTTAACGAATGGGATGGGAATAAATAAATCTAGCCTGTATGCGGCATTTGGTAATAAAGAAGCCTTATTTGATCAGGCCATTGAGTTTTATTTAAACAAACATGGGGTGGTACATTCAGCCGAACTTTATAAGCCCGAAATTAATTTAAAAGAGCGAATTAGGAATTATTTGCTATCGATTGCTCACATGCTAACTAGCTCTGAAACTCCCAAAGGGTGTTTAATTTGCCTTTCTACTTCTGAAATAGCGGGGGATTGTTTACCCAAAAACTCGGCGAATAATATTAATCAGATTAATCAAAACACAGTCAGGGTATTAACGGACTTTTTTGAAAAAGAACAAGACCTTAATAATATGTCCGAAGGCTTATCTGCCAGCGGGATCGCTAATTACCTTTTAACCCTACAATTTGGCTTAGCGGTGGCGGCAAGAAATGGCGATGATGCGGAGCAGCTAAAAGAGACCGTTGACCTTGCGATTATGATGTTTTAGTCAGGTTGACATTATGCTCCAACTAAAATTCAAAACCTAAATGTATGGTCGGAAAAAGAGTCCAATTATCCGAGTAGTAGGTTTGCTCATCAATATGGGTATCAGGTGTGTTTGATATGTTTTTATTAAGGCCTATCCAAGGGGTGATAAACGCGGATTGTGTAAATGCTATTTTGTAACCTGTTCTGATACCGATAAAATCGATTGTTTGCTGTTGAATCTGGCCGCCTGAGGTTAATTGATAGTCAGCGCTAGTTTTGCCATATTCAATGCCGATAAAGCTTCCTTTACTGTCTTTACCATAATAATCGACTTTTATACCCATACCGCCTTGGCTGACATTAAACTGGGTATTGTTTTTAAAAGAGTCGGGTAACTCGGCTGCAAAAATGCCTATTTGTAACCTAAATCCGTACCCTTGGGAGCCAATGTGAAGGGAGTGACCCTTGAGTCCATAGGCAAAAGGGTCGATTTCAAGATAGAGGTTGGCCATTAAGCTGTGGCTAAATATTGAAATAAACAGCAGTATTAAAGCTCTCATTGTTCTAACCTAATGGTTTATTTGAATGTGTGGGTTAACACGCGAGTTAGCTTCAGAAATATTTTTGAGTGCTGAATTGTGAGCCTTAAATCCCATTTTAGTACTGTGCTTAATCATGCTCCAAAGCATAGGTACTAGGACACCTTTAAAACTTTCTCCATGGATTAATCGGGTTTTATTGTGATTGATTTTCTCTAAGATGAAATAATGCTCGCCATCAAAAATGCCTTTAAAACCTAATTTTCCTAACCATCGAATTTCTTTATTTTGTTCCACATTTAATAGTGTGGGTTTAAATTCCATGGCACTTTTACCCTGGGGTTGAATTAAAACCCTGAGTACTTCATTTTTTTCAAGGTTGCCATGGATGGACTTTATGAAGGGGCTCCATTGGTTGTAGTGATCAAAATCGGCCATGTGGGCATACACTTTTTCAGCCGATGTGTTGATCTCTATGGCAGTTTGAATGCTTCTCTTAAACGAAAAGCGTGGGGCGATAACTAGGGCTATCAAGGTGAGTGCTAAGAGACTAATGGTGAGTATCATGGTGCTTTCCGTTTAATTAGTGGGATTAAGGTCATCTTAGCTAGTTCATAAATAAATATAAATTGCCTAAATTCATATGTTTGATATACATTTATGTATATGAAAAATTTAGATTGGAATTTATTAAGGTCGTTTATTTATGTGGTTCAAGAAGGCTCATTATCAGGTGCTGCTCGCGCTTTAAATAGCACTCAGCCTACCATTGGCCGGCATATCGAAACCTTAGAAGCCGAATTGAATTTGGCATTATTTGTGCGATCACGTGAGGGTTTAATACCCACTGAAGAGGCGCTTAATCTGCTACCAGAAGCTCAGTCAATGGCGGGGGCTTATCGGGCATTTGTCAGAAAGGCATCCGTAGATAAGCAAGAAAGTATCGGCACGATAAGGCTTGCAGTAAGTGAGATAATGGGGATTGAGGTCTTACCTGATATGCTAGTTAAATTTCATAGCTTGCATCCTTATATCAGAATTGAGCTATCCATTTCTAACAATGTCGATAATCTATTAAGGCGAGATGCGGATCTAGCAATTAGAATGACGCAGCCACATCAGGACGCCCTAATAGCAAAAAAAATAGGAAACAGTCAGGTAGGGTTATTTGGTCATAAAGAATATATAGAAATACATGGCATGCCGACCTGTTTTGAAGAGTTAAAGCATCATGCTTTAATTGGACCGGATGAAGACCCACTGTTTTTAACAACGCTCAAGTCTTATGGGCTTAAGCTAACTCGAAACGATCTAACCTTTCGAATGGATAATCAGATTGCCCAATTAAGCCTATTACGTAAAGGGCTGGGTATTGGCGCCATGCAACTTCAATTAGCAAAAAAAGACAGTAACTTGCAGCAGGTGCTGGCTGATGAGATTACGATACCTTTACCCATTTGGGTTGTCATGCATGAAGACCTAAGAGTAGATATCAAAGTAAGATTGGTTTTTGATTTTTTGATTGCACAATTGCAAAGCTATTTGGAACAAGATTAGTAAGTTAATGCCGCTAAGTGTTGGGTTCTTGGATACACAGTCTAGGAAGCCTGCGAATAAGTCACCTCTTCTTAGTCTTATCAGAAAAAGCCTGATACAGGGCGACTCATTGAAATAATGCAGGCCCTTTTCGAAAAGGGACAACACAGGGTGACATTTTTCTGTAAGAGTCGTAGGGCGTAGCCTAAAAGCCTTATCTCTAAGTTGAGGACCTGATCAATAGCGTGACGATTAAGTTGCGCTCCTTACCTTAAATTTCAGGCACTTTATTTACCCGCTGAGGGAGGGCTTATTCCTGGTTCCCTAGGCTACGCCCCTGACGTTAGGGGCAGACTTAAAGCGATTTATCTGTCTATTTAAGGGCTAGCATTACCTCGTCATTGTTTTACAGCGGCCAAGGCGGTTTTTAAAAGAGTCACGCTTTCTTGCTCATACTGGGTTTCGACGATTTGAACATTTTCGCCCTGAGTTTGTCGCACAAGGGCTTTGTAGTCTTCTAATGTCCAATCGCGTGTTTGCTGAATACCCCCTGGTATTGGCGCCTTAGCACCACTGAAACGACAAGCACCTGGGGCAAAATAGACCAGCGACCATGTCTCATGGGTGAGCTTATTAATAAAATCAGTATCGTCAGTGGTGGCCACATATTCAGGGTTTCCCATTAAAGGGGGTAAGGCATGTGCTGCGTACTGTGAGGCAAGAGGGTCGCAGCCCCTAGCTAATATTCGTTTGTTTGAATGATCTGGTGTCATAGTGTCTTCTCCTATATTTTTAGACAGACGGGGTGTAAGGCCGACTTAATTGGTGAGTAAATGTTTTAACCTTAATGGTTAAAACACACCGCGTTCAGCGTCGGTAAAGGCTTGTTGAATTTGTGCTTTGCTATTCATCACAAAGGGACCTCCAGTTGCAATCGGCTGTTGCCAAGGTGTGCCGCTTAACAGCAGGAACTGACTGTGTGTTTGGCCACTAAGGCGGATCTCATTTAGGTCTTTTAAAATGAGTGTTTCACCACTAGCAACGAGGGTATCGTTAATTTTCATTTCACCTGTCATGACAAACAGAAATTGACTGCTTTGTTTTAAATTAAGGCTAATGCGACTATTTGCTTGATCATTATCTGATGTCAGTGTGCCATGTAAGACGCGAATATCAGCAAAGGTTTGGACTGGCCCAGTGTGATCTTGATAAGTGCCCGCAATTAGTCTGAGTTGCAGGTTATCTAATCCAATATGGGGAATGTGGTCGGCGTTATAGTTTCGCACATAAGGCTCACTCATTTTTTCATGGGCAGGTAAATTGACCCATAATTGCACCTCATGAAACTCGCCACTGTGTTCATCCGCCCAAAAGTCCCCACCATGTCGAATGCCTTTACCCGCGTTCATTTGTTGCACCGAGCCGTTTGTTAACAAAGGGCGTGCTGTAAATACCGTATCAAGGTGATGTAGATTACCTTTAAACATAAACGTGATCGTTTCAAAACCACGGTGGGGGTGAATGCCATGATCACCTGACAAATGCCAGTTTGCGGGCATTTTTGAGGGACCTATATGATCCAGCATGATAAAGGGGTCTGTGCCGCTAAAGTCATTAGCCCCTTGCTTGGCCTCTTGCTCAGGGGGATTGTTAGGCTCTAGGGTGTGGTAACCCAGTTCATTGCTCGGAAAAGCACGCTCACCTCGGGTGTCAGGTATTAAGCCATCTATGTTTTGATTTCCTACTTTATAAATACTCATCATGATTCCTTTTAAAATTACACTCGCTATTCGTTTTATGGGTCAGCCCTTGTGTTAACTGGATGTCGTAGTGCCTTAGCTGATGTGATGGATATCATCTTAATTGGAATTCATATAAGGATTAATAGGCTAAAAATGAATGCACTGTTTCCATTTGAGTGGTTGTTAAGGGCTAAAGAAAAGCGTTTATAAGGCAAAACGGCAATCAGAAAACTAGACGGTTTTATCTAGGGTCTCAAGTTGGTTTCTTTGTATGAATGCTGATTGAGCTTGCACTTTATTGAGAGCTGATTGAAAGGGTTTGATTCATTTATAACTGGGTAGCGAATACACTTGAAAGCCAAGTAGTTAGGTACTGGAATTTTTTTTGCGTTGTGAAATTTTCATGATAGGTAAGGTAACAAGCCTGTTCTAGTGAGTGAGTTTGATCATTTAATCTCACTAATTTTCCCTCGTCTAACAGTGACTGAGAAAGCGGGAGCAGTAGCAGTACAATGCCTACGCCTTGTACTGCAGCACTCGTGGCAGCATAGTAATTATTAAAGTGGATATGTTGAAAGTGTGTTAAATCTTCGTCAATAATGGCTGCCACGGTTTGCCAGTCATTGGTATGAGTACGTGAGTGAATAAGCTTTAAATGCGACAGATCTTGATATTGATTGCTATTAGGAGGAGAAATTAAGTTGGGTGCAATTGCCGCTACGGCAGTGAGTTCGCATAACTTTAGGCTCTTTAAAGGGGGCCAGTCACCATAGCCAACTCTGATCGCGGCATCTATCCAGTCGGATTCAAAATCATGTATCTCATCTGAGGTTTCAATACGTAAATCCACATGAGGATACTTCAATTGAAAGCTTGGAACGCTGGGGATTAATAAATCAATCGCGATTTGAGTCATGGTGGATACTCTTAATATCGGGGTATTGATTGACGCGTAAAGGGCCTGATAGTCCTGCTGATAGTGTGTTAACAGCCCTGTAACCATAGTGAAATATTGTTCACCAATGCGGGTTAACGTCACTCTGCCATTTTGACGAACGAATAACGCTTCTTCAAACCAAGCTTCAAGCTGTTTGATTTGTTGGCTAATGGCGGAAGGGGTGACGTTCAGTTCCATGGCCGCTTTTTTAAAACTAAGTAGCCTTGCGGATGCCTCAAAAGCCGGTAACAAATTGAGAGGGGGAGGTGTGCTTTTCATCATGTCTTGCCTATTAGTAAAAGGTTAAATCAAAAAACCAAGTCTTTTTAATGATTTTGATCTTTTCTATGAACCTTGTTTTTTACCCTATAGTGGACTGGATTAAGTGATATATCTAAATTATTAGATTAGCTTAACTGTATTTAAAAATTAATATTATAGTAATTAATAATTTAGTATTTTGTTTTAACTGATTTTTTTGTGTGCATATAAATATATGCGTCATAACTAGTTAAGTATAGCTAATCTCTTGTTAAGGAATGATTGTTTGTTAAAGGTCTCCCTGAGAAATAGACTTTCCCCATCATTTAAGAAACCTGAGGTATCCATTTTGTCTAATTATCCTATTGCTAACACTGCGCTTATTTTAGTTGACCCATTGAATGAATTTCTGTCTGAAAAAGGGAAATTATGGGCTTTTACTAAAGGCACGGCTAAAGCCACCAATACGCTTGAAAATCTAACCTTGTTAAGTAGGCACTGTCGTGAAAAGGGCATCAAGGTGATTTATGCGCTGCATCATGAGACATGTTCGGATGACTACAAGCATTGGCAATTTTTAAACCCAAGTCATAAGGGGTCGAAAGAGCACCAGCTGTTTATGGAAGGGAGTTTTGGTGCCGAAGTGCATGCAGACATAGCCCCTCAAAAAGGGGACTTAATCGCGGCTAAGCATTGGACAGCAAGTGGTTTTGCGAATACTGATCTTGATATGTTGCTGAAGCAACATGGTATTAATCGAGTTGTTATTGCAGGTAACCGGGCTAATACCTGTGTTGACTCAACAGGTCGTTATGCGGTGGAACTGGGTTATCATGCGACCTTAATCTCTGATGCAATTGCGGCATTCAGTGAGGCTGAAATGGTCGCAACGATAGAAACTAATTGGCCTGCATTTGGACACGCTGTGATGACGACAAAGTCGTTTATTGAACAAACAGTGTGCTCAGAATGAAACAGAGGCGAATCATGAAAGCTGACAATCGCGTTAAATTCGGACAAAGTCGAGCAATGGCCATTATTCATGTAGATATAAAGCATGTTGATTTGGCTAACTGGCTGTTTACTTTAACGACTCAAGAGTACGAGGCTTGTGCTAAAGGACATCAGGGCGCAACGATGGCTCAATTATTCGACCATACCAGTATGGCAATAAATGTAGAAACGATTGGTAATGCTCATATGGTTCAGCACTATATTGCGAGACAAAAAAAACGTGATTATGTGTTAGCTGTTTCGCCTAATACACAAATTTGGTTCAAAAATGGGGCTCGGTATAGCATTGAAGTGCACTGGGAAATGACGGTCATGTCGATAACAGAGAATAGCTGTCAGCTTACTTGCCAAGTGACCTTATTTGCCAGTGACGAAGCCTTTTTATCTTTACTCAAAGACCCTGTTGTCAGTGCATCCGCGGATTTACATTTTAATGCTCATATTGAAGAAGAAACGCCGTTATTTGCAAAAAATATAGAGAGTAAAGCAAAAGAACGCATCTGGGGTTAGTGTAACCTGTCTACTGTTTTTTTGCGTATTTAGAATGGCTTGTGGCCTCAACTCACATCTGAGTACGTTATTGTTAGCAGTATTCATCCTAACCTATGAATTGGGAAATCTCTTCATGCACTTGTTTTTTAAGCAGCTTTATAAAGTTTATTTCGATGTCTTTTAAACTCACTGTTTCAGGTGTTACCAGATAAATTTCAGCCACTGGAAAGTCGTCATAAGGGGGGAGAGGCCATAATAAACCTTGTTCAACATAGGGTTTGGCGCTGTCTATTGTTAAAGCGCCAAAACCAATGCCAGTAAGGATTAGGCGGCGAACTTCTTCTACATTTGACGATATGGCGACTAACTTCCCCCATAATTGATGTTCATCACGAAACTGAGAAATGGCATCTAACCCTTCACCAGGCTGGTCACTTTCAAATGAAATATAAGCCCCACCTTTAAGGTCATTAATTATCAGCTCATCTTTGTTAAAACAAGGATGGCTGGGCCCGCAGTAAAATCCCATTTTTTCATAACCAATAAAATCAAAACGTAGGCCTGTTTTAGCAATTTTTTTATTGCTTAAGCCAATGTGTAATTTGCCTTCAGTTACATGGCTCACAATGTCAGCGCTGGGTTGAGTATTTAGGTTAAAGATAACGTTTGGGTAGAGGGCATGGTAACGGGCGAGGGTTTTATCAAAAGCTGGGCATTGTAAATGACTGGCGATTTCAATGGTTATTTCTCCTTGAATCGTATCTTGCTGCTCGACAAATTGATCGGCCATATTGCTAATGACACGGCTAGCAGAAGAGGCGTATTCATATACTCGCATACCATGAAGTGTTAATGCGAATACCCCTTTTTTTCTTAATATCAGTCGTTTATCAAAGTGATCTTCTAGTCTTTTTAAGGCATTACTGACACTTGGCTGGCTCAAAGATAACTTTCTTGCTGCAGCGCTAATACCACCTTCATTCACTATCATCAAAAATGTGTAGAGTAAGTTCCAATCAAGATTGCGAAGCAGTTTGTCTCGGGCTGAAAGCATTAATTTGTCCTATCGAAAAGGGTTATGTATAGCGGTAGGCTATATATATCATAATTATTCATCATTTTGATAGTTTGAAAATATTGTTGATACTCAAGGTCTCTTCTCGCAATGGCTTTTTCTAAAAGAGGTTTAGCGAGCGTTTAATCTTGTAGAAGTAAAGGAAATCAGAATGAAAAACATTTTTATGACCGCTGCCGTTCTCTCTTGTCTTTCAATGGCTGCTACGCCTGTTGTGGCCAGTGATACATTAAGAATAGGAACAGAAGGGGCTTACCCTCCTTTTAACTTTTATAAGGCAAATGGCCAGTTAGCAGGATTTGATATTGATATCAGTAAGGCCATTTGTGCCGAGATGAAGCGTGATTGTGAATTTGTTGCGCAAGACTGGGATGGCATCATTCCAGCCTTGTTAGCGAATAAATACGATGTGGTCGTTGCCTCTATGTTCATTACTGAAACGCGTAAAAAGCAGGTCGCTTTTAGTCAACCATATCAGGCATCTGCGATGACGTTTGTGGCGGATAAATATGTCAGTTTAAGTTCAATCACACCAGC
>Ga0209292_1002309_pt1 | contig 22042 bp, 24 predicted proteins | sample GOMGulsemesocosm_2_FD_184634 | JGI IMG/M metagenome (GOLD analysis project Ga0209292, IMG submission 184634) | Methane-oxidizing microbial communities from mesocosms in the Gulf of Mexico - GOM9C Gulf of Mexico (SPAdes) (version 2) | ecosystem: Environmental > Aquatic > Marine > Cold seeps... | reverse complement strand
CCGTCAGGCGCGACCACCCGCCGGATCGACGTGCTGTTGGAACGCAAGGGAATGATCCTGAAACATAAGAAGCTGTACCATCTCTACACAGAGGAAAAACTCGGCGTACGACGACGCGTGGCCGAAAGCAGGCGCGAGGACCGTGAACACCAATGCCTGTGGCTTTGTGCCCTCGCGAGCGCCTCCTCTCGGTGATGCTTGCATCACCTGCCGTGCAAAGGGATCGCTGGATTTTGTGTCCGATAGAATTGGCGCTTCACGCCGTTTCCGCATTCTAACGGTCGTGGATGACTTTAGCAGAGAAAGCCTCGTTCTGGCTCCGATACATCACTACCCGGCCAACGCGTTGCGTGTGAGTTGGATCGGATAATCGCTGAACGAAGTTTGCCAACGACGATAGTTTCAGACAACGGCACAGAGTTCACTAGTATGGCGATCCTCAAATAGGTTCAGGATACAGGCGTCGATTGGCACTACATCGCGCCTAGGAAGCCCCAGCAGAACGGGTTCATCGAAAGCTTCAAGGGCAAGCTGAGGGACAAATGCCTGAATGAGACGCTGTTTGGTACATTGTGCGATGCCCGCAAAACGCTTGAAGAATGGCACGAGAATTACAACTGGCGCAGGCCCCTCTCGGCATTAGGAAACCAAACACCGATGGAATTCTTGCAGAGAAAGACGATAGACAAAATAGCCGCGTGAGGTCACTGAGTTAACTCCAAGGACACCGCCCAAGCTGGAGGGAACTAGGGGCACAGATCAAAGGGAAAAAACGTGCCAGCACGGAAAACAAACGATCCATTTGCAGGCCCTGCGTGGCAACCCGACCAACGCGTTTTACTTGAAACAAAGGTTTGTCCAGACAGATGTAAGTGAATTTGATCTGTATTACCCTTGGGCGCCGATAGCTACAGATTTTCCTGCATATTTTTTTTGCAAAAGGCGTCATTTGTCTCTTGAACTTCCCCCCGGATAAAGGCTATTCCCCGGATCACGGACAGGTGGCCGAGTGGTCGAAGGCGCACGCCTGGAAAGTGTGTAGGCGGGGAACCGTCTCCAGGGTTCGAATCCCTGTCTGTCCGCCATCGCCATCTTGACTAACTTCACTTAAGACCCTGAAGTAAAACGATTTAATGACCGCCAGGGTTTTTCTGTTGTCTTAAATCCCCCAATATTGCTATACATTTTGCTATACATTCTGCTATACGGGGCGTAATCCTTTGCTAGTCAAACGCGGATAACCGGGTAAATATTATCACGTTAAGCGTGTGCCCAAACGCTATACTTCTGTTGATGCGCGTCGCCATGTTTTCACGGCGTTGCATACAGACAGCCTTGAAGAAGCCAAGAAAAAAGAGCCCGGCATCATTCAATTGCAAACCTCTATGTGGGAAGCACATCTAGCTGGCCGGGGTGAAGACGCGACCAGATTTTATGACGAATTGCGGACCTTAGCTGAAATGCAGGGGTTTGTGTATAGCCCCGCTCGAACTCTAGCTGCTGGCAATCTATCTGAAATTATTGAACGCTCGCAGGCTGTGGGGAACGCTGCGCCGGCGGATGCAGACGTTCTTGCTGATGCGATCCTTGGAGCAGCGGTTGCGCCGGTGCTTTCTGTCTCTGGCTTGCTTGACCGGGCAATTGAGCTAACGCCGGACAGGATGCGTAAGTATTCGCCAGATCAGATGCGTCGGTGGCGCAATGCTCGACAGAAGGCTATCAAGAATTTCGTTTCTGTTGTGGGCAATGTTCGGGTGGAATCGATCACCCGTTCACACGTCCTGAAATTCCGCAATTGGTGGTGGGTGCGGGTTGAGGCCGGCGAAGTATCTGCAGATACGGCGAACAAGGATTTTTCGCACCTTGGCGCATTGCTTAAAGTGGTGTCTGATCTAGAGATACGCGACCTGAAAAACCCGTTTCACGGTGTCCGGTTTGAAGCTGCAGGCGGCAAGGGTCTACCGTTTAGCCAGAAATGGATACGTGAAAAGTTGCTTTGTTCCGATGCATTTGATGGTTTGAATGATCAGGCTCGTGATATTCTACTGACAATGTTCAACACCGGTGCGCGGCCAAGTGAGATTGCGGCGCTGCAGGCGGTTGACATTCATCTGGCGCACAATATTCCGTATATTGAAATCCAGCCCGAAGAAAATCGCCGGCTGAAAACCCCGAATTCCCGCCGGTCAATCCCTTTGGTTGGGGTTTCGCTGGAGGCTATGCGCCGGCATCCGGATGGCTTTCCTAGGTATCGGGGTAAACCTTCAAGTTGGTCAAATCTGGTAATGAAGTTTTTGCGCGGGCATGGCCTGCTGGAAACTGAAAAGCACAAAGCCTATTCGTTGCGTCATTCGTTTCAGGATGCGTTGCAAAACCTTGATTGTCCGGACCGCACTCGAAAAGAATTGATGGGGCATGCAATTGACGGTGTGGTGTATGGCCATGGGGCCAGTCTTGAAAATAAGGCAGAATGGCTGGCTAAAATCGCTTATTAGGAAGCGTGCTGTCTCAGGAATTCGGCTGCAGCTGAAACGCTGCCTTCGTTTTGTTTCGCCAATTCATATTCAAGCTGCAGGCGTTCAAACAGCGCGGCAAACGCGGCCCTTTCGGGCCGCTGCATTTGCTTGGCAACCAGCACCATGGCGTCGCGTATCTCGGCGGCGGTCTGCATGGTTTAAGTATTTATTGCTTTGTCGGCGCCTAGGGCGGCTAGAGAGAAGCGCCCTAGGATTGGTGATTGTGTTGTAGGCTGCGACGGCTGGCGGCACCATAGATGTGATTGAAGCGCTGATCGATGTGCTGGCCAGCGGGCTGGATACGATGTGCGCCCGTGCAGAAATCATGTGCCTAGATCTGCAGAAGGGTGCCTTGTTGCCGCAAGATTAGCCGCCACCTGTAAGCCCGCACCCTTTTAAGCCCTAGGCCACCCACGGCGGCGGTGCGCAGCACCCCGGCTGGCCGCCAAAACACCACCACACCCCGCACCCCTCCTTCTGAAATTATGTTTTCAGTCCCTCAATCACCTAAAAAGGGAGTGAGTTTCGGGCTTCGATCCCTCTAATAAACTCATATTTTCCAACGGATTAGATGGGTTTCGGTTCTAATTAGGGACTGAGGGTGCGGAAACTGACCTTCTTTTTGTTTATATACGGGGGAAGGGGTAAGGCGTCACTTGCCTTTCACATAACATGTGTGAATTTCGATCCCTCAAGCCCCTCTGTTTGTGTTTTGTGTTTCTTGTCAATGGGTTGCGATTATTTTCGCTGCATTCTCAATCCCTTCTCGGTCCCTTTACAGTCCCTTACCTTTGTTTCGATCCCTATTAAAATTAGAATGTATTGGTGGTAAGATAAGAGGGTGTAAAATATAGGGGCAGAAAATGGCACAAATCGCATATGACGCAAACTAGGGCCGCGCGGCCCGATACCTTGGCCGGGTATCTGGCGATCATAGGAGCGGCTGCGCGGCGCTTACAGGGGTACGACGAAGATCCGCGCACCCCAAAGTGGCGCAAGGACACCGGCCGCCCTTGGTGCCGCACCTGTGGTGCTGTCTGATATTGTTGAACCTGTGGCGGGTGGCAAGGCCGAGCGCGTCACCCCTTTGGGGTACAAAACGGCGGTGCGGGCACAGCCCCGCATCCTAGCCAAGCTGGCGAAGTCTGACCCGCGATTGAAGGCCGCTACCATGCTTGCCGGTGCAGTGGAGCGTGTCGGATCTGTTAAGGGTGCAGATCTGGGCGGCACAGATAGTAAGGCCGGCGTTTCTGATGGTGGTGCAACTACCCGTGTGAAGCACGCAGCCCACCTAAATATCGTGGAAGCGCTTTCAAATGGATGGTTGCGGGATGCGCGCGGCCATATCCAGCACGGCCCGGCGCGTGTTTTGATGCCGTTGCAGCGCCAGCGCGGAAATCGTCAGGAAATTAAGGCGTTCCCGGCGTTGTGCGCTGTTTGTGTGTACGGGAAACTGCTCGATGATTTGCCGCGTGCGCATGGTTGGAGTGCCCAAACAGCGAACCGAAAAGCACTTGGCGATGCCTTTCTGGTGGAGCTGGAAGATGTGGCGGAAGGGCTGGGCCTTGGCGGCTGGGATGAAGGCCTAGGATTGCAAGGTGTTGACGAATAATAACTGCGCGGTGATACCAGATGCATCCGGTGCAGAACTGCGCCACAGAGTTAATGAATATCAGCCCGAGGACAGACAGATCAAACGCAGCGCTTAAACGGCGCGGCAACCCGGCAGCCAGATGGCGCGCCGGGTTTTCCATTTCCAAAAAATCAGAGGTTTACGCAATGGGGCGACTAAGCGCGCCACCCAAGCGGCTGTCGTCTATGGCACCGCGCGCGGTTGGTTATGCGGATAAGGCAGCGGCTGAACGTGGCCGCGATCAGCTGCGCCGGCTTTACAATACGAAACGCTGGCTCGATCCAGAAACCGGTGTGCGAAGGCGTGTCATTACCCACGACAATACAGAATGTCAGATGCGGGAAACCCTTCTGATTGGTGAGTGTCACGCCCCTAACAGCTCGGTGGTTGATCAGATTAAGTCGCATCGTGGCAATCTGGTGTTGTTCTGGGATGAAGCCAATTTGCAAGCGCTTTGCAAAAAGTGTCACGACCGGGAAAAGCAGCGGATGGATAATGCTGCAGCCCTGCCGGGGGGGGGCAAAAGTCTGTAACAACAATCTTGCAGACCCGACTCCCCTACAATTCGGAGATTTTTTATCCCATGTCAGACGAAATTCCAGCCGAAAGCTCCCCGCGCGATCTGCTCGGAGATCCGATAGGCCAGAACCGGGAAATCTGGGGGCGGCTAGGATTTGAAAAACTGTTGAAAGTCAAGAGGATGTGTCAATCATGAAGGCTGCAGGTTGGACAAATGAGCGGATCGCGCGTCATATCCAGTGCGATGTTAAGACCTTGCGAAATCATTTTTCCTAGGAGTTGCCCCAAGAAACCGATGCTGCAGAGGCCAAATCGCGGCTGACAATTCTTCGCCGGATGAAGGATGGCTATGTTTTCACAGCACGTCAGATGATCACCCTGAGGGGCTTTGGCCGACCTTACGAGTCCGCTTTCGGAAATTGACTGTTTAGAGCGGACATCGCAAGCTGGTGTTAGTTGGGAGTAATTAATTGCAACTTGTCCGTCGTCATATGAATTGGGTAGTCAGAGCAATTTGAGCCTCGGAGGCTCTGGTTCGTTCGTGTGATGACGGACATTTCGGCGGGTGAAGGACGGTAGTGCGAACGAACCGGACTTATGCGATTTACTCATCTGTCATCATTTACAGGAAGAAAGACTGATTGCTCCAAGGACTATTCCTCAATCCAGAGCAACAAAAGCCAGCGTTGATTGCGCCAGTTCAGCACCTACGTCCTCTTGCAAGAAGTGCCCACCTCCTGTGAGGATAGAGTGAGCTTGTCCTGCCGCCCCCGGCATTATTTTTTGGAATACTGCGTCAATACCCGACATGATTTTATCGTCTGCGCCAAAGACAGTTAGCACGGGGATTTTTAGACCGCTCAGAATGTTCCAAGCTGCTCTGTTTGGTTCTGCTGCCGGATCATCGGCACTGGCAGGAACCAGCATTGGGAACTGACGGGCTCCCTGTTTATAGCTCTCGTCCGGGAAAGGCGCGTTGTAGGCGGCGACTTCGGAATCCGTCAGTTTAGAAGTCGTGCCGCCATAGACGATCCGCCCAGCGTTGAAATCGGGCACTGATTGCGAAAACTCCCGCCAAACCAGAAACGCCTTGCCCAAGGGCTGGTCGCCTGTGGGCAAGGCGGTGTTGGCCACCACGATGCGTGCGAACCGTTCCGGCATATCCGCCACAAGGCGCAAACCGATCAACCCGCCCCAGTCCTGACAGACCAGCGTGATGCCACGCAGATCGACCTGTTGCAGCCAATCGCTCATCCAATCCACATGGCGCTGATATGTGTAGTCTTCACGGCTCGCCGGTTTGTCAGACCGACCAAAGCCCACCAAATCGGGAGCCAGCACCCGGTGCCCGGCGGAGGTGAAAATTGGGATCATGTGCCGATAAAGATAGCTCCAAGTCGGCTCACCGTGCATTACCAGTATCGGTTCTCCATCCTGCGGACCTTCATCCAGATAATGGATGCGCAGCCGCCCGCCTTCCGTGTCGTCCACCTCTCCGTAATGCGGAGCAAAATCGAAATCTTCCAGGTGTGCAAAACGATCGTCTGGGGTCCGTAAACATCTCATGTTTCTCTCCGGGCAAAGGATATAGACAATAGCCAGAAGTTTGGACGAAACAGGTGGTGGTGTCCAATTCCAATACTAACTCAACGCTTTAAACGGAACTGCTCTACTGTCAATATGGGCTCAGAACCGCCATTGCCCCATAGTTTTCTGCATTGGTGGTCTGAACGACGGCTTTGGCGAAATCTAACCTAGCAGGTTGCGTTCGCAGCAAAGGCTCGTTTCCTTTCCCTTCGGATCGGTCGGACATATCTGCTTTGAGGCTGGGGAGCAGCCATTAGTCGTAATGGCTGCCAGCGGCGGCTTTGCGCAGATAGTGTACTTTGCAAAGTCGAGCGAATGACCCAAACCTATCGGCTGGTGACGAACTCAAATGCTGTGACGCAGCCCATCATTGCGGACATTGGAACGTTGCCGCAGCATTTTTGAGACGCTAAGGTCGGCTGTGCGGACAGGGCTGCTATTCGTTTTCAGTCGTAGAACAGGAACGATGGCACCTTTGCCATCGACCGCACCATGCTATATTCTTTGTAATGCAGCTTTAAACGCGGTCCTTGAGGACGGCGGTTGATGCATTGATCCGGAGAGACAATATGTTCCGAGACAGAACCGATGCGGGCAAACAATTGTTGAAAAAAATACCCACGCTCGACGCCGCTGACACCGTGATTTTGGCACTTCCGCGGGGTGGCGTGCCGGTGGCTGAAGTTGTGGCCAATTCGCTCGGTGCTCCTCTCGACATCGTTTTGGTGCGAAAGGTTGGTCTTCCTGGGCATCGTGAACTCGCGCTCGCAGCGGTTACCGATGGGGCGGAGCCTGTTCTGACAGTCAATGAGGATGTAGCGCGCAGCGCCGGTCTGGATATTGATCAGATTTGGCAATTGGCCGGGCCGGAGCTTGACGAAATTGCACGGCGATGCGAGACCTATCGCGGAGGACGAACGGCGGTTCCAATCGAAGGAAAAACCGTTGTTGTTGTCGATGATGGTATAGCGACAGGTGCCACGATGCGCGCTTCTTTGAAGTATGTCCGGGCGCAAGGCCCGGCAAAGGTAATCCTCGCCGTTCCGGTGTCGCCGCCGGATACATTGGCGCAGTTGAGTGCCTTGGTTGACGATGTGATTTGTCTACAGGCGCCGCGACTTTTTTTTGCTGTTGGTGCGCACTATCGAGATTTCGATCAAGTTTCGGACACCACTGTCGCGAGAGTGCTTGAACGCCTGTCCACAAACCCAATGAAAGGGTCGGACGATTAGATCTGAAATTCAGATGATTTGACGCAGTCCACTTTGGGTTAAGACCTGCCGTTGCTTATGAAACGGCATTATGCGAGGTGCCACTCAATGCAAATTTAAACTGCCAAAGGCCGTTGTCTTTTAGTGCATACAGCAGAAAGAGGCGTGCTCAGCACCTTTCATGAGCTTGTCGAAATCTTTGCCCTTCATTTCAACCAGCGTCTTGTGGTCACCCGCTTCGAACCAGATTTTATCAAGCCCGGTGAGGCTATTATCCACGATGGTGGGCATGTCATAGGCCTCGCCAACGGGTGGTGCCGCGCCGAGTTCGCAATCGTCAAACAGATCCTGCAACTCCGATTCTTCTGCCAACCCAAGGCGGCGTTCCATCACGGATTGTAGGGTGCTGAGATCAACTTGATGATTGCTGGGCACAACCGCGAGCACCGGGCCTTCTTCCATATGAATGAGCACGGATTTGGCAAGGTGATCGCCAGGTACATGCGCTGCTTCAGCACATTTGCTGGCGGTTGCAGCATAAGGGTGCGGGATCGTGCTGAAGGGCAATCCCTTGGCATCCAGATGGTTTTTCAGGCGAGCGGCAATGGTCATCACGTCCTCCATATTGTCGAAGGCGTCCTGACTGCAGAACAGTCACGGTGTGCACTCAGGGCGCCATGTCGTGTGTGAGCCTTCAGTATGCGCCTGTTCGGCGAGTCGAGCAAGGCGGACCGGATTCAATCATGATTTTGGCATTTCCTGTGCTAACGGAGACTGAGCGGACAAAGTCGCCATTTGGGTCGTGATACCAGTTTGACTTATCCGGCCCAAATGCGCGCGCCGGATAAGTACTTTGAGCCATTGTCTAACTTGCCGCCCACATCGCGTTAGGCGGCCAGAGCTTCGACAGCGTCTTTGGCCGCTTGCAACGTCGCTTCTGGTTCGATTGCCATTTGATCAGCGGCGACAACCTCTACATTGGTAATCCCAATGAACCCCATCATATGCCGCAAGTATCCGGTTGCAAAGTCGATGTCCGAACCAACTTTCGTGCCACCTGAAGCAACCGCGATAACAACACGCTTGCCGGACATCAGACCGTTCGGGCCGTTTTCCGTATATTCAAAGGTAACGCCTGCACGGGCAATCAGGTCGATCCAAGCCTTAAGCACTGCAGGCACCGAGAAATTGTAAATCGGAGTGCCGATGACGATGACGTCCGCCGCTTTGATCTCGGCCACCAGTTGATCAGAAAAAGCGAGTGTGTCGCGTTGCACCTCATCGCGATCATCTGCCGGAGTGAAATTTGCTCCGACCCATTCAGCAGTGATCAACGGCAGCGGAGACGCCAGATCGCGACGAACAATGTTGGCCTGTTTGAACCGCGCCACAATCCGCGCTGATAGGTCACGAGAGATGGAGTTTTCTGTGCGGGCTGAGGTGTCTATATGCAAAACAGTCTGGGTCATTGAGGGTACCTTTGGGGTTGATCTTGTTCTCTGTTCAATATTGGGATTGCAAGTTTGAACGCAACTGGCGCAAATTCACACAGAGTGTGCAATCACGAACGCTTAGACATAGGAAGGTCGATGGATAATTGGGACGAGATCAAAACTGCCTATCAGGTCGCCCGACTGGAAACTGTAAGCGGGGGCAGCAGAAATGATCTCAGCCGAACCAACTGCATCCCAAGCACTGCCGCGGGGTCAAAATGGGCTCTAAGTCGCCGTTCGCGGCACTTTGCACAGATGTCGGCTCTGCGGACGGAACGGCCGTTGCAAATCGGTATACCAATGACCGGTTACAATAAATCAATCGTGCGGTCACATTGAAAGATCGTCGCCGAACAAAGATGGCCCGAACTCTTCCTTTGGCAACAATTGAAAGTGAGTTCCTGTCATTTTGGCTGCGAGCATTCGGTCACAACGAAAGGTCCTTGGGCACTTCCTAAGATGGTCAAAGGCGACGACGTACCAAATCGGATATTTCAGCAAAAGGTAGTGGGGTTCGATTTGCCGTTCAGACGTTTCACCATCCTCTCTTTGGTATTGTATCTCCAACACCTCCTGAGCAATAAACGCCTGATGCAAAGCCTGTACGACCCGTTTCGGTGGCGTGTTGGCACTCGCCTGAACGTAAGTTGACGCGGTGACACCAACCATTATGCGTGAATTAAGGTGGTTCACCTTATTGCGTTTCTCTGGCGAAAAAGAGGCCACCAATTGCCGCCGAACGGACCCTAAACTTGCCAAGAACATTGGGGAGTTCATTTGCTCCGCGACCGCGATGCTAATGAGAAGGTCAACCGCCTCAGCATATGCCAAGTTCATCCTGCCGACGCCCCAATTCCGGTCAAGGCGCACGCCTCCGCCGCGCCCTCGGTCGGCGTCGATCTGCATACCTTGTTCCCGCATAAGTGACAGATCTCGCGCAATCGTACGCGCGCTGACACCGTGTTGGATCGCGAGATCTTTGACCGTGCAATGCGTGTCCTGCTTCAGCTGCACAGCCAGCAGTTCCATCCGTCTCAGCCTGTCATGAGTATTTGTCCGTGTCATGAAACAAATAGGACATAAAATGTCATATTAATCAATATCAGTTGGAGGGCACTAAGACCAAACGAGATCACCACCCGACACTCGCCCGATCAGGCTAAGGTAACCAACCAATGCCAAGTGGTACGAAATATGCTTTCAGGAGAGCAAAAATATGAAAATGAATTACATTGTTGTCGGAACAAACAACATGGACGCATCGAACAGTTTCTACAGCGCTCTTTTTGCGCAGTCGGGCCTGCAGTGCATTTCGCCATCAGACAGAATGACTTACTGGCTCGGAGAGGATTTTGCCTTTGCAACAGCGATACCCTTTGACACAAAGCCAGCCACCAATGGCAATGGTACGATGGTTGGCTTTTGTGTTGGAACCCAACACGACGTCAAAAGGCTACATGCCCTTGCCATTGAACTTGGCGGCTCCTGTGAGGGCACACCAGGTCAGCGTGGGCCAAAGTTCTCTGCATATGTACGAGATCTTGACGGAAACAAACTGTGCTTTTCTGACTAGCGGGATTTGAGCATAAGGCGTCCGCCCATAGCTGGAAGATTTTCCAAAAGCGGACGTCTGTCAGTCATGCAGCATCAGTGACTTGGGGCTCGAAGCTGCCGTTCGCTGCGGCTTGCACCATCGGCGGCTTTGCGCAGTTAGCGACCTTTGCAAAGTTTTACCTTGCACTCCGATAGCAGACATTGACGCCGCGCGCAGCGGTCGGCTTGGTAGAACCCCAAATTATCGGATGCTGCGCTGTGTGTCGATGTCGGCTTTCGAAATACCCGAACCTATTGAATATGCTTCCAATCAGGTGAGGACTCGGGGATGCCTCGAATTTTCGCCTCTCGCGACCAGATGGCATCCGTTAGAAATCGGGCGCAGGCGCGTACGCGTTCTGTGGATGTCAGATCGGGGTGTGTTACCACCCAGGCGGTGATAGCTTTGTCAGTGGGCGTTTCAGGCAGTCGGATCAGTTCGGGATCTTCATCAGCCAGAAAGCAAAACAGATATCCAAACCCCAGCCCTGCTTTCACAGCATTCAAATGCACGAGCATATCAGAGACCACGTGTTGCACCGGGCAGCCAGAATAGGTGCAATCACTGCGCCAATGGGCCAATACCTCCTTGCCACCAAGAAGAATCCACTTGGCGTCAACCTGCTCACCGTCGAACCGATGAGTTTCGATGTAATCCAGACTTGCGTAGATCGCATTTGCAAAATCCGGAAGCCGTTGGGCAACCAGTGTTTTTTCCGGTTGAACTTGGAACCGGATCGCGATGTCTGCATTGCGTCGTCGTAGATCGGCCACGTCAAATGTCGCATCAATTTCTAGCGTGATCTCAGGATAGAGCTTCGAGAAATCAGCCAAAATAGGCATAAGCAAGTGCTGCGCCAGCAACGGAGGTGCGGAAATACGTACTGGCCCGGCCAGTTTGGCGTCCCGTCCGAACACGTCCCGTTCCATACTCAGGATTTCACTTTCGACTCGTTCAGCACGCGCAACCATCGCTTCGCCGGTCTCAGTTAGTATAAATCCTTCGGGTTTGCGCACGAATAGAGTAACTCCCGTATGCTCCTCCATCGCACCTAGGCGACGTGATACGGTTGAATGACTTACGCCAAGCATCTTGGACGCTGCGCGTACGGAACGGCCGCGTTGGATTGCCAGAAAAAACCGCAGATCATCCCATTCAAAAACTTTCATCTGAGCCCCTTGGGTTGGCGAAAGCCAGGTTCCGCTTGAGTGGTGCAAAAACGGAACGATATTTTGCAATTATAGCCGATTTCGCCTCAATGTTGCATCTACTAATTATTGTTCCAAGCACAAACCAGCCCCTGATCGGGCTTTCAGGAGAATAGAATATGAAAAATGAAATACTTATCATCGGCGGCACTGGGCAAGCCGGGACTCCGCTTATCGATCTATTGAAAGACAGTGATCAAAGCTACCTTGCTATGGTACGCAGTGAAGAAACCGAGGCCAAATTGGCGTCGCAGGGTGTCCCCACTATCCGCGCTGAACTGGGCGACTGGCCAAGCGTTGACACGGCGTTGGAAAATATCGACACGGTGTTCCTGCTCAGCAATCCTTCGCCAGAAATGTTCCGCCTGCACAAGGGGTTGTCGACCTTTGCAGTCGCCGCAAACGTTCGTAAAATCGTGCGATTTTCCGCAGAACCGGCGCGCTACAGCAAAGGCCTTCCCATGTATGAACAGCACGCCGAGGTCGATGACTATCTGGTGGCAAGCGGTTTGGACTATGTTATTCTGAGGCCACATTATTTCATGCAAAACATCCCTGCGATGCATGCTGATTTCATGAAGGAAAAGCAGATGTTCGCCCAATATCTGGGTGACGTTCACATACCTATGGTGGATGTCCGCGATATTGCACATGCCGCGCTTGCCGGTCTGACATCGGATCAGTTTAATGGGAAGATCCACTACATTACTGGCCCAGAGGCGATTAGTTTCAGTGATGTCGCTAAGGCGTTTTCAAAACCGCTGGGCAATGAGATAAACTATGTGAACCTACCCTACGAAGGCCAGAAGGCGGGCCTAGAAGCCTATGGAACGCCCGACTTTGTCGTCAATACAGTGATGGCACTGTTCAAACGCTGGGCTGAGGGGGGCGATCAACCTGCAACCACGGACTATGAAAACATAACCGGAACCAAGGCGACAGACATTGACACATTCGCCGCTGAGGCAGCACCGGTAATGTAAGTCGAAGATATCACTTTTGCCCGAGTTCTTGGTATCAGCTCGGGCAAGAGGCAATGCAAGTCAGCAAGTGAGGACAACCCATATGCAAGATTTTCCTGAACAGCTTCCACATGGCCCGATTGAGGAGATACTTCCCGGCATTTTCGTCGTGAAAGGACTAATAAGGATTGAGGCGGATCAGATCCATGAGTTTAGCCGCAACATGACCATCATTCGCGATGGAGATGCACTGACGTTGGTCAACACCGTTAGGCTTGATGATGCAGGCCTTGCCGCACTTGATGCACTTGGTACCGTCCTAAATATCGTGAAGCTTGGCGCCTATCACGGGCGGGACGATGCGTTTTACCTTGACCGTTACAAGGCTGATCTTTGGGCGCCTGAAGGCATGACCTATTCGCGCGGAGAGATGAGCAGCCGGAAAATGCGTGATGGCGAAATAGGCCCAGCCTCAGATTCGACGTCTTTCGTATTTGACACTCCCAATGCACCCGAAGCCATCCTGTACCTGTCACGCCAAGGTGGTGTCCTAGTGACCTGCGACAGCTTTCAGAGTACGTCCGGACCAGATGAGTATTTCAACGCTGTATCTGCCGAGTCAAAACAGCGTCTTGGCTTTTTTGGACACCCCGTGATTGGCCCAGGTTGGAAAAAGGCCGCAAGTCCCAGTACGTCGGAGTTCAATCGGCTTTTGGGTCTGAATTTTCGCCATATGCTGACCGGGCATGGTGAACCTTTGATCGAGGATGCCTTTCAATTGGTTAACGCTTTAATTTCAAAGGAAGGGAAAGCATCATGAAACAGTTTCTTGTGCTTTATCTCGCACCGATTTCGGAGCGGGAAGAAATGATGAAGAACATGTCGCAGACCGAGATGAACACTATTATTGCTTCGTGGAGCAGGTGGAAACAAGAGAACAGCGCTTCTCTGATCGACGGTGGAAATCCGGTTGGGAAAGCCAGATCCGCGAGACCAGATGGAATTTCCGACAGGAAAAATGAAGTCGATGCCTATTCCATTATCCAAGCGAAAACACAGGACGATGCGATGCAATTATTTGGCGCGGATCATCCACATTTCAGCTCCCAAGGAGCCAGAATTGAAGTGATGGAAATCGTTTCCCCGCCCAGCAGTTGACGTTGTCCCACACGCTGCCCATCAGCCCAAGTGTGGATGAATGTCTGCTTATGTTTCCTGTACGTACCAAAACAACGACCGCTTTGGGGCTGGGAGCAGCCATTAGTCGTAATGGCTGCCAGCGGCGGCTTTGCGCAGGAAGTGTACTTTGCAAAGTCCCGCGTTGGTACAAAGCCGCCGTCCGTGAGTTACATTGGCTAGTGTATTGCCGCCTCAGATCCGCCATTCACTTGACGGGCAGAATATTTGCAAACTTGTCCGTCGTCATATGAATTGGGTAGTCAGAGCAATTTGAGCCTCGGAGGCTCTGGTTCGTTCGTGTGATTGATTATGCCGCTTGTTTTTGATGTTGCAAGCGCCGGCGTTTGATTGTCTGTTTCTTGATCTTCTCTCTTTCTCGCAGGATCGCTTTGTCGCGCCCGAAGTAAACATCGGCTGGCGTTACGTTGTTCAAGCTCTCGTGATAGCGCTGGTTGTTATAGTAATCGACAAATGCGTCGATCTGACTTTCAAGATCTCCAGGTAGATAGTAGTTCTCCAACAGCACCCGGTTCTTCATGGTTTGATGCCATCTCTCAATCTTACCTTGGGTTTGCGGATGGAATGGCGCGCCGCGAACATGATCCATTTTCTGGTCCTCCAGCCATTCCGCAAGGTCGCCAGAGATGTAACAGGACCCGTTGTCACTGAGCAGTCTCGGCATGTGTCGAACGACGGCCTGATCACAACCAGACGCCGCCAGAGCCAACTCAATGGTGTTAGGCTCAGGACCTATTAAAGAATTGCGTTGTGCTGTTGTTTGTGATTCAGGATCTCCAGTCATATGGAGTTTTTATGAGTAATCTTTATTGGTTAATGGAAGCACAAATGTTCCGCCTTCGCCCTTATTTCCCTAAGGTCCGTGGAAGAGCGCGGGTTGATGATAGGCGTGTTTTGAGTGGTATTATTTTCATTAATCGCAATGGGTTACGATGGTGTGATTCTCCTGCCGATTACGGGTACCCCAAGACGCTATACAACCGATGGAAGCGTTGGAGCGATATGGGGATTTTCACTAACATCATGGTAGGTTTAGCTTCTGAAGCACCTGATAATGCGACAATCTCGATTGATGCAACTTACCTCAAGGCTCACCGTACGGCTTCAAGCCTACGGTTAAAAAAAGGGGGGCTGCTCGTCAAATTGGACTGACGAAAGGGGGAATGAATATAAAACTGCACGCCGTCACCGACACCAAGGGCCGCCCTATTCGCTTCACAATTACAGCAGGTCAAGTCAGCGATTACACTGGTGCGGCCCTCTTATTGGACGATCTTCCGGCTGCAAATTGGTTGTTAGCAGATCAAGGATATGATGCTGATTGGTTCCGAGAGGCCTTAGTAAACAAGGGAACGCAGCCTTGCATCCCGGGCCGAAAGTCTCGCAAGAAAGCCATTAAATACGACAAACGCCGTTACAAAAGGCGCAATAGGATCGAACGAATGTTTGGGAAATTGAAAGACTGGCGGCGCGTCGCAACTCGATACGATAGATGTCCTAACGTATTCATCTCAGCAATCGCACTCGCCGCAACCGTACTATATTGGTTATGAGTCCTGAACCTAGTGGCGCGGTCTCGGCGCTGTATAAAGGGCAGTCATGCAGACCTAACGTAGGCGAGTTCGAATTGGTCTGACACCACACGTGCCAGTGTTGACAGTACCCTATTCGGAATTTTCGCGTGTACCCAAATTGGTCGCGCAGCATCTGGCAGATCAACGGTCAACTAAGATCGAAGCCGGGTTTTCGATCAGCGTCTTCATCGCCTGAATGAACACCGCCGCATCCCAGCCGTCCACGACCCGATGGTCAAATGACGACGAGAGATTCATGATCTTCCGGGGAATAAACCCCCCATCCTGCCAGACCTGACGCATGGAAATTTTGTTCACCCCGACAATGGCGACTTCCGGTGCATTGACGATGGGTGTGGACATCAGCCCGCCCATCTTACCCAAGCTTGACAGAGTGATGGTGGAGCCCACCAATTCTTCGCGTTTGATCGTTCCGGATTTCGCAGCATCTGACAGCCGGGTGATTTCTGCGGCCAGCCCGGACAGATCAAAGGCCCCTACATTCCGGATGACAGGGACCAGCAAGCCATTGGCGGTCTGAGTAGCCATGCCCAGATGAATGCTCCGGAACCGGCGAATGAGGCCAGTGTCCCCGACATAATGCGCATTTAGCCCGGGGTTTTCTGTCAATGCCCGCGACATGGCCATCATAAGAAACGGCAAAATCGTAAGCCTTGTTTCATTGTTGGCGGTCCGCTTCGAATTCAACTCTTCTCGTAAGATTTCCAAATCTGTAACGTCTACTTCTTCGACATAGGTCATATGTGCGATGTTTCGGGTCGCCACCTGCATATGTTCGGCAATTTTTCGTCGGAGGCCGAGAACTCTGATTTCCTCGAACTCGTCGTCGGCTGCCATGTGCACTTCGGGTTTTGTGGAAGACGTCCGATTGTTGATCCAGGTTTCTAGATCCACGGCGGTAATCCGCCCGCCGGGCCCGCTGCCCGTGACTTCAGAGAGGTCAACCCCGGCGATGGCTGCCCGGTGCCTGACGGCCGGCGCGGCGAGTAGTCGGCCTGCTGTGTCCTGCGTCGTCTCTGTCGGCTTTTCGCTTCGCGGTGTGGTCGCTTTGGAAACAGATTGGCCGATCCTGTCAATGTCGGCCGGTTCAGTACCCGCTGGTTCGGGCGCTCCCTGCGCATTAGAAACCTCAAGGCTCACGATCGTCTCGCCGACCGCAATCACATCGCCAATATCGCCGGTGGTAGAGATGATGACCCCGTCGACCGGCGAAGGAATTTCAACCGTCGCCTTGTCGGTCATCACCGCCGCCAGCACATCATCTTCCCGCACAAGATCGCCGGGTTTTACGTGCCATTCGGTAATTTCCGCCTCTGTGACTCCCTCGCCAACATCTGGCATCAGGATTTTAATTTTTGCCATCACCCGGCCTCCATCAATTCTCGTATTGCCTTGCCAACTCTTGCGGGACCTGGAAAATATTCCCACTCTTGGGCATGCGGGTAAGGTGTATCCCAGCCGGTCACGCGAACGATGGGAGCTTCCAAATGGTAAAAACAGGTCTCCTGGACCTGCGCAGACAGTTCCGCACCGAATCCCGAGGTGCGTGTAGCTTCGTGCACGATCATGCAGCGACCAGTCTTTTGTACCGAGGCCTGGATTGCCCTGATATCAAGCGGCATGAGCGTTCGTAGATCGAGGATTTCCGCGTCAATTCCGGTTTCTTCGGCTGCAGCCTCACTGACATGGACCATGGTCCCGTAGGCTAGGATCGTCAGCGCTTCGCCCTTGCGGTAGACAGATGCCTTGCCAATTGGGATTGAATAGTGTCCCTCTGGGACCTCGGCCATCGGATGGCCGGACCAGCTTTTGGCAGGGCGTTCATGGTGCCCGTCGAACGGGCCGTTGTAGAGACGTTTAGGTTCAAAGAATATAACCGGATCATCGTCTTCAATCGCGGCGATCAACAGGCCCTTTGCATCGAACGGGTTCGACGGAATGATTGTTTTCAACCCGCACACATGGGTAAACAGCGCCTCGGGGCTTTGACTGTGGGTTTGCCCACCGAAGATACCACCGCCGCAGGGCGTACGGATTGTAATAGGTGCGGTGAAATCCCCGTTGGATCTGTATCGCAGGCGCGCGGCCTCGGACACAATCTGATCATAGGCCGGATAAATGTAATCGGCGAATTGCACTTCGACGCAGGGGCGCAATCCGTAAGCGGCCATTCCTATTCCAGCCCCGACAATACCACTTTCATTGATCGGGGCGTCGAAAACACGAGAAATTCCGAATTTTTCCTGAAGCCCGACGGTGCACCTGAACACCCCGCCGAAATAGCCGACGTCTTCGCCAAAAACCACTACATCGGCGTCTTCGGTGAGTTTGACGTCGAGGCCGTCCCGTATAGCTTCCACCATTGTCATGATCGGCATGGCTAGGACTCCAGTTCGTTCAGTTGCGCGACGAGATGCGGCGGAATGGTTTTGTAAACATTCTCGAACATTGCGCCGACGCGGGCACCATGTCCCATGACACCGCTTTTCTCGGCCTCTTTGCTCGCGTCGCGGATTTCTTCTTTGATTTCGACTTCAGCTTGGACGTGCCGTTCCTCGCTCCAGGTGCCTAAGTTGATCAAATGCGTTTTGAGCCTGAGAACTGGGTCGCCAAGGGGCCAAGCATCGGATTCGTGTTTCGGGCGATATTTTCCCGGATCGTCAGAAGTGGAATGTGCGCCCGCGCGATAGGTGACCCACTCGATCAAAGTCGGGCCGAGATTTCGGCGCGCTCTTTCCACCGCCCATTTTGACACCGCCCGGACCGCCAGAAAGTCATTGCCGTCGGCTCTCAAGGCCGGAATGTCGTAGCCGTGCGCCCGTTCAGCGAACGTGGCGTGGTCGCCCCCAGCTATGCCGTGAAAAGATGATATCGCCCATTGGTTGTTGACGACGTTGAGGATGACAGGGGGTTTGTAAACTGACGCGTTCACCAGCGCCGAGTGGAAATCAATTTCGGCCGCTGCCCCCTCTCCGATCCATGCTGAGGCGATCCGGGAATCGCCCTTGATGGCCGAGGCCATCGCCCATCCCACCGCATGGATAAACTGGGTGCCGAGATTACCTGAAACCGTGAAGAAGCCATAGTCTTTTACCGAGTGTAGGGTTGGCATCTGCCGGCCTTCCAGCGGGTCTTTTTCGTTCGAAAGGATCTGGCAGATCATGGTTTCCAGTGGGTAATCCTGTGCCATGAGCAGACCTTGCTGACGATAGGTCGGAAAATTCATGTCACCGGGAGACAGGGCAGATTGATGCGCGATCGCAATTGCTTCTTCACCGGAGCATTGGATGTAAAACGAAGTCTTTCCTTGCCGTTGCATCGAAAGCATGCGGTCATCAAAAGCCCGCATGCGCATCATGCTCCGTAAGCCCTTGAGCAGGTCTTCGGGATCACTGTCCAGATCTGCCCAAGGGCCAACCGCTGTGCCGTCGCGATTGAGCACCCGCACCATTGTTCTGGCCATGTCTTTCATTTCTTCCGCCGGGCATGAGACTTCGGGCCGCCGGACCTCTCCTGCCGCAGGGATGGCCATCGCGGAAAAATCGGGTTCCTGTCCCGGTCTGCTGATTGGTTCGGGCACTGAAAAGGTGAGCGGAATACGCTTTTTGGTCATAGCTTGATTGCCTTTCTCAGAATTTCCGGGCCGGTCGAACCGAAACTCAGTGTGACATCGCCATTAGGATCCGCAAATGCCGGGCGAATGACGAAATGCCGGACACAAATCGGGCTGTGATCCCAAACCCATGACCGCGCCGGATTAATATTCGGCGCCGCAGCGGTTGCAGACCGGTTCGGGTTCGTTTGCCCGAAAACAGGTCACCCAAGGCTGTCCTCTGGATCGCGTTTGGGTTTCGGCCGCAGGTCAATCGGCAGCAGATCAACCGGCAGGGGAAAAATCACTGTCGAGGTGCGCTCCCCAGCAATATCGGTGAGCGCGTTGAAGTAGCGAAGCTGCATAGCGTTGGGTTGTGTGGCGAGCATCTTGCCAGCTTCGACCAGCTTTGCCGCGGCCTGCTGTTCGCCTTGGGCATTGATGACACGCGCACGGCGCAGCCGTTCCGCCTCAGCCTGTTTGGCAATGGCGCGTACCATGCTTTCATTGATGTCGACATGTTTGATTTCGACATTGGCGACCTTGATGCCCCAGGCATCGGTTTGCCGGTCGAGAAGTTCCTGAATATCGACATTCAGTTTTTCGCGTTCTGCCAGCATTTCATCCAGCTCGTGCTTGCCGAGAACCGAACGCAATGTGGTCTGCGCCAACTGGCTGACGGCGACGGCAAAATTGGCGACATTGACGATCGCCCGTTCAGGATCGACGATGCGAAAATAGAGCACCGCGTTCACCTTGACCGAGACATTGTCGCGTGAAATCACATCCTGACTCGGAACGTCCTCGACGACCATGCGTAGGTCGGTGCGCACGACCTGTTGCACAAAGGGAATTATGATCACGAAACCGGGTCCGCAAACTCGGGTAAAACGCCCGAGCGTAAACATGACACCGCGTTCGTATTCCCGGAAAATATAGATGGCGACCGAGAGTATCCATATGAGGAGCGCCGCTCCCAACAGGTAGACTATTGAGTCAAAAAATATGGTATTCATGGCGATGTTTCCCCTTTCCGTTGCCCGACATCAGCCTGGCCCGATGCTTGGCTTGAGGTTTCTACAAGGAGGGTCAGACCGGCCACTGCGCGGATCTGGACCGTGGCACCGGGAGCCAGATCGGTGACGCCTTGCGCATGCCAGCGCTCGCCCTCGGCCCAGACAAACCCGTCTTCTCCGGACCAGTCGAGCACCAATGCTTCCTTTCCTAGCATCCGGCTGTGACCGGCCGTAGGCCTGCTTCCATAGACCCGTAACGTGTAGCCGAGCAGTAACACCAACACCCCGGCACTTGCGGTGGCCATGGTTCCGATTACCCACCACGAAATCTGAAATGCCGGCACATCAGTATCAATCAGCATCGCAGCCCCGGTGACAAAGGCGATCAAACCGCCGAATCCCAGAATTCCGAAGGTGGGGGTGAATGCCTCGGCCACCATGAAGGCGACACCAAGGCCGATCAGCACCAGACCGGCATAATCCAGAGGTAGCATATTGAGTGCGTACAGTCCAAGCATGAGGCTGATGGCGCCAACCACGCCGGGTACCAAGGCACCAGGGCTCCAGAATTCGAGAATGATCCCGTAGACTCCGATCATCATCAGGATCAGCGCGAGGTTCGGGTTTGAAAGCACCGCGAGAATTCTGGTTACGCTGTCCATCTCGATCCGCGTGATCACTAGATCGCTGGTTGCAAGCACGCGCTCTTCGCCGCCAACGGAAACGGTGCGCCCGTCCAAGGCAGATAGAAGATCGTCATTGTTTGCGACGACAAGTTCAATCACACCCGCATCCAACGCCCGCGCCGATGACAGGCTGGCCGCTTCGCGCACCGCGCGTTCCGCCCAATCCGCATTTCGCCCGCGCAGCTCTGCAAGGCTGCGAATGAAGGCAACTGCATCATTGGTGGCTTTGGCCGTCATGGCGTCTTCGGGGGCAAGAGTGGTCGGCTGCCCGCCGCCGTCATCACTGCTCTCGTCATTATCCCCGTTACCGGTCTCGTCTTGCTTTTCGCCAAGAGGTGATGGTCGCGCAGGTGGCGTTCCGGGCAGGCCGCCGATTGACACCGGCGTGGCTGCACCAAGGTTGGTGCCGGGTGCCATGGCGGCGACGTGTGTGGCGTAGAGAATATAAGTTCCGGCACTCGCCGCATGCGCACCGGGAGGTGCGACATAACCGACGACTGGTGTCGGAGAGGCGAGGATTTCTTTGATGATGTCACGCATAGCATCGACCAGGCCACCCGGTGTGTCTAGCCGCAGGATGAGCACTTCGGCCTGCTGCGCAGCAGCAATTTTGATCACCCTTTCGACGTGGCGCGTGGTGGCCGGCCCGATGGGCCCCGCAATATCGGCAAGAAGCGCAATCGGCTGCGGTGCTGTATCATCTGTGTTTTCGCTGATCGCCAAGGTTGCAGCTGCGAGAAACACTGCGGCTGCGAAGGCGAGACGACCAAGCCTTTTGACAACCGTCATCTTTTCCTCCTGCTTGCGAGTATACGCAATTTTTCCTGTGAATAACAGCTACCGTGGGTCAGGAACCTGCCGGTGAAAAATTAGTCACTAACCCAAGCAGCACTTGAGCCCGCCATCGCTTATGGCATTTGGAGAAGGTGTTCGTAAAAATCAACGGTGAAACCCACTACCTCTGGCGCGCCGTTGATCACGAGGGCGAGGTGCTGGAAAGCTATGTCACGAAACGTCGTGATCGCAAGGCTGCGTTGAAATTTATAAGAAAATCAATGAACCGTTTTGGGAAGCCGAAGGTCATCGTGACCGACAAGCTCCGTTCTTATGGTGCCGCGATGAAAGTCATCGGCAATGCTGACAAACAAGAAACTGGCCGTAGGCTGAACAACAGGGTCGAGAATTCCCATTCGTTGCCTAGCAGTGGTTTATTTGAAAACCACGAGAAGGGGC